>Ga0116231_10001326_pt1 | contig 50113 bp, 37 predicted proteins | sample S1TSphgellanicum_2_FD_89695 | JGI IMG/M metagenome (GOLD analysis project Ga0116231, IMG submission 89695) | Host-associated microbial communities from peat moss isolated from Minnesota, USA - S1T2_Fd - Sphagnum magellanicum MG | ecosystem: Host-associated > Plants > Peat moss > Unclassified...
AAAAAAAAAAAAAAAAAAATCAGGTTTCGATCTTGGAAATCAGACACAGTTCCAGTTTCAGGTAACCTGAACTGCTAGTTAACCCCTGGTTCCAGACTGTTCGCTTTGATGTCCAAATCAAGTCTAGGTTTGGTTATGGTTCAGAAACTGGATCCCGTTTTTAAACCTAGTTCCGATTCCAGTTCCAAAATTCGGGCTTGTTTCTGGTTTGGTATGTTTTACTAACGAGAACCAGAACTGGGGGCAATTCTAACCAGGTATCTGCCCAACACTAGTTAATACCTCTTCTGAAGATTGGGTGTAACTATTGGGTTCTAAGAACAATTATGCAAGCATCTACATGTTAAGATAGGTGTTTTGTGAGATGAAAGGAGGTGAAATAAAAATCCATTAGCATGAAAACCTAATGATGAAGTGGATCAGGATGCTGAATGCAGAAAATGATTGAAGATGTGTTGGTTGATAATGTTGTTTCTTGTTGTGTGGATTGGGAGTCTTTTTTTTTTTTTTGTCTGTTGCAAGTTAATTAAGTTAGAAGTTGTGTGGTGTGTGCTTGCTTTGCGGAGGACTAAGAACAACAGTGCTGATGGGCTCTGTTTTGATGCTCTTCATGTCTTTTGGATATGGCAGGCTTGGCAGAAGGAAGTGGAGGACAACATTGATGAAGAAAGGGGGGGCATGACTACTTAAAAGGGGGAACTCTTCTAGAAGTTGGGCTGCCTTTGTTGTGTGTTTGTTTTGGACAAATGCTTTACTTGTTGCTAGTGGAAAATGTGATAAAAAAACATACCTTAGTTGGGTTGAATGATCGTTTGATGAGAAGAATGCCTTCAACCAGTGTCTTGAATAGACTTTAATTCCTAGTATCCTTTTGATGCATACAGGAGTGAGAATTAGGGATTGACAAACTTAGGTGCATGAATAAAATCATAGAAATGTTGGAGGTGATGAAAATCAATAGGGAACAATGTTGGCCGGTCTAAGTGAATCAACATATGTTTGTGGGAATTCTGTGGGAAGAAGCATTCGGGAACTTGAGACCCATGTATATGGGAACTCTGGGGGAGACGGGTGCTGCAATATTTTAAGTGGGAATATGTGGGAACAATAGTATTTGTGGGATGTTGTTTCATCTTTGTCTCAGCCCCAAGGGAATTTGTGGGAATGACTATGTGGATTTTGAAGCATTAAGTTGATTCAAAGTAAGACCATGATGGCCTATTAAGAAGGTCTGGACTGATGTGATCCAAACATCTTTACACTCATTCATGTTTAGGAGTTCTTTTGGTGGTTGATTTGAGTTTGGGCAATGAAGGATGCCACTACACCATTAGGAAATACAATAGTAGCAAGGATATGGATTGTATTGGCTATTGGCAATCTTCTGGAAGTAGAACTTCATTTAATAAGACAATGTGTCGTAGACAATTGCCAATCACGAATGTGTAATGCTGGAGGTTTATAGTTTATGCTCTCTTTTTTTGTCACAATTTGTTTGTTGGAATCATGTGACCCTGCTGTAACCCTCACTAATCAACCCTCCCTAACCATCGGGCCCTTGCTCGATTTTTGAGCCCTTGCAGTGTGTACATTTGTCTATCATAATTTTTGGACCAGGAGAGCCAAAGTTATTCAATTTACAATGGTTCTCAATCTTGGAAAATTAAATAAAATTAAATTTAGCAAGGTTTCATAAGAACTCTGAAGATAAGCCCACTTTCGCAGGAACAGTTTTGAGATGGGTGATCTTACCAATCAAGCTTGTACCCAAAGTAACCACAAAGCACATCACAAAATTACTCACAAAACCACTTCATAGATCCCAATACATTTTGGATATCAATTTTAGTGTAGTAGGTCTATAACAGTGTGGGACAAATGGAACATGATAACCGGAGGTTCTCAGGGCGGTTCTCAAAGATATATACTCATGATTTTCAAATAATAAAATAACCAGGTTTTGATATATGACCACGATTCTAAAAGATTGTGAGAACTGGTTCTGATATATGATCATCATTCTAAAAAAAAAATCTGAGAACCTGTTTCAATATATAATCTCAGTTCTCATAAAATCTAAGAACTAGTCAAATAACCTTTTATAAATTGCTGGTTTTTTGTGAAAACCGCCGGTTCTTTTAAGGTAATCTGAGAAACCAGAACCAGAGGGTTTTCTCGCTCTGAATATTTTCCAGAGGTGTTTTGATAAACAAAATGCTTGCACCTGTGCGTGTTTCGTTTTCCAAAATACCTCGCCTCTTTTTTCACTTTTTCCCCATGAAACCTGTTGAGTGTCATGGGAAAAAAAAGAAAATAAAAAAAATCTACCTGGGTGCTTTACAGAGTACTGCCCGAGGAGTGGGGGACATTCCTAAAATAAGCGCCCCCCACCTGCTCGCCTACAGCAAACATGAAAAAGCAACTGTGGCCTTATAGAGGGAGACCTTTATGTATTACAGTAGTACCTTAGTGGCTTTGGCATAAATTAAATTATTTTTTAATCTGTCAAAAAAAATTATAAATTTATTTTTTAATTTGTTAAAATTTCAAAAAAATTACTTAAGATATAAAAAGTTTGATTTCTGGTCGACTTGAAAGAATGATATTATACAGAGGTTCTCCTGACCACAAAAACAGTTCAAATTGTTTGAATTATGTACGTTACAATAACTTTAGTCTTTACTGGAACAAGAATTTGAACAAGAATTTTCAAACCACATCAGCTCCAAGCTTCATGGGTTTCTAGTTACGAAAACAAGTCCATAAAAATATGATTTTGGGTTCTTGGTTTCGATTTAGTCCCATTGGCTTTTGACATATGCATCTTTTAATTTGTATTAATGTTTTATGAGTAGATAGGGTTAGATGGAAAAATGAAAGTGCAAAACCAATACTAGTTTATACTGTGATGGATAATTTAAATGTATTTATCGCCTATGGGAATTTGGGCTTGGGCTGCAAATTTCTCAATAATCAAACTCATTGATGAATAATTCTATGTCCATGTAAATAAACCATGACATTTTTGAGCTTGGCAGGCCTAACCTATAGCACCCAAGGTAATCCACATCTTCGAATCTACAAAAAGAATCTCTAAAGGCATGGTCCAAAATCATGGGCGGCCCCCTCCCTTGAAAAGCCCTCACCAAGGCAATTTGCAGAGTTCTCATTTCGCAATTTTTGGACCAATAAATAGAGCAAAAGTGATTTAAAATTTAGAGTGATGTTTTAATCTGGATTTTCATTTTTTAAAATTAATTTTTTTTTCCCACAAGATCTCTGAAAGGTAATGCCACTTTGTTCAGGACTCAATTGAGATGGTGACCTTGCCAAAGGTTTAATATACTTGGGCCAACAGCACAAGGGCCCACTAGTATAGTATGAAAAGCCCTTAAAAGATGGGTCACGATAAGCCTTCCCAGTCAAAAGGTGCCCTAACTTGTTGAAAGTCAAAGAGACTTTTTCTTCTCAATCCCATCTTTTAGCCTAAGTGACAAGCAATGTGCAAGAACCGCATCTGTAAATAGTTATTACACATTGAACTAGACGGTCACTCAAGATGGCTCAGTAAAGCACGGGCCAAGGGCATTACCAAATTTGGGCAGTGCTCAACTGCCACCTCACATGGGCCCTTATTTTAGTAATGGCCTCACCCTTGTGCTTTACCTTATAACCTAATGAAAAAAATCTGTAAAAATCTGAATTTATGATTATAATTCAAATTCTGGCCATAAGAAATGGCACATCTAAATTTTTTTTAGCATTTTCTATTTCAACCAAAATAAAAAATTAAAAAATCACAGCACCTACCCAACTCTAGGGGAGTTTAGCTAGGCACCTAGTTTAGGTGGGGAACTAGAGCGCACAATATAGTTGTCTCTCATTTTTGTTTTTTAAAGAAAATATGTAAAGCTTTTTATTTGTCCTTATATGCTAATTATAATGTCGTATTCGTTTGTGTTCTAGAAGATCAAATTTGGTCGCCAGACCAAATTCAGTAAACAGGGAAATGACAAAAGATTAAATTTTTTTTAAAATTATTTTTTAACATTTAAAAAATAATAATTTTAAATAAATTTAAAAAAAAAAAAAACCAGATCTATTTCTACCCACATAAACTAGTGATACTCTTTCTGCTCTGGGCAAGTGGCACTGGACAAATAGGAGTTGGTGACCTTACATGTTGCCACGTATTCCTACCTTTTTCCCCAACTTTCAAGGCTTTTACAGCCAGGCTTGCTGACTGTCATAGAAAGTTAATTTTTATTTGGTATAAAATTTGTATGCCAAATATATAGTTTTTAAAAAAAAATTGCTCTGAATTTGCCCAATGTTGAGTTTTGGTATTTGGCACTTGTTGAAACTTAATACACAATGAATTTGCTTTAAATTAGAAAAAGACACAAAAAAGAAATTGGCACAACTTGTTTCTTGGTTTTTTTTTTTAACTTCCTTCTTGCCACTTGTATTTGAGAATAAGGAAATTCTAATAGTGATATTATTATCCTCATTATTTTACAATTCTATAGTTTTACCAAAACTACTAAAACTACTACTTTCTTTTGTCTCTTGATATCAGCGTTTTTCTTTTTCTGGTAAATTTTCCCATTGTGGTGACGAAACAATTTGGAATTTTTTAGAATTTTTTGTTTCTCTTTTGCAAATTCGAAAAAAATGCTAAAATTTTGGAAATTTTCACCAAACTTTTTGGAACCGCAAAATTGGTGGGAATTTTTTTATAAACCCTTCTTTTGATCAGTTCTGACATTTCTTTACAGTTTCATGGTTACAATCCCATGGCCATGTAAACCAACCACAATTGGAACATGCTACAAAATGTGAATCAGACAAAGATTTAGGATGACCACCAAGTTCTGATGCATTGCAAAAACCTTGAAAACTCCTCTACTTCATAGTCACCCTTTGTGGTAGGTGATTTATTTTCATACCCAAAAGGTTCGAAATTTCCACTATGTTTGCAATGATCTCCAAAAATTTTGAAGCAAAAAGAACACCACCACAAAAGCAAGCACACCATAATGCTTTCTCCATTGCAACACCAGGAATGCTAAAAAATTGTGTGCTTATTTTCTCATAGTGTTGAAACTGGCAAAACATCATCATGACGGTGTAGACATGAAGATGGGAAGTTAACCAGTCTTGGGCAGTCCTAAACTAATTGCTAGTATGTTTTAATTATTTATGAAAAGTTTAGAATTTTGTTTCTCAAAATTAATTACCACTGAACTTAATTATCTACGAGTACCTATTGTGTTGCATATGACCCAAATTATGATTATTAACAACTGTGATGCGCACACAAATCAAATCAAATTCAATGCCATCTTCACCCTGTGTGCACACACTGAATCACCATTGTTGCACATTTTACATTGGACTACACAACCATCACCAGCAACCATGAGTTGGCCAGTGGTGGGGTTTGTTTACTTTTCTTCATAATTTTTAACAATCAAAGCTCTATGGCAATTTCTTTTTCTTTTTTGCAATTTTATTCACTCAATAGCCAATATCTGAATCATATCTGATCCTCAAGCTGCAGCAGAGAATTTGCCTGCTCTTATAAACCTCAGAAAGTGCAGCACCACTGGCAAAAAAAAACTCCTTTTTGTATAAACCTCTGGTGCAACAAAGAAAAAAGCTCCTTTGCACATGAGTGTAGTTGAGACTTGTGGGGATCAAGCAGTTGAGGATTGTCTCACCACTTGATCTTCTTCTTTGGATGCTTTCTTTTTTGTCGAACAGTTTTCCTCTAGATAGATGACCAAGGGCTAAATTAATAATAGTAACTAAAGGAAGTAAAAACACAGTACATTTTAACTCATAACCAAAATCTCTGCGAAGTCCTATCAACATATGAAATATTACATAAACCCAATCTTTAATTTTGGGAAAGTGGCATCATGGCTAAGAAGAAAAAAAAGACCTTCTAAATGAACTCCCAATCTGTGGTAACCAAAATTACCAGGATTTGTAGTAGTTACAGACCAGTTCTGTCTAGCAGCATGGAAGTGGCAAGATTTTTTGAGTCAAGAGTTGATAATAAATTGAGTGATAAAGGTGATGATGTTTGGCCATTCCTCTGGTCCTCTTTCTCCTCTTCATCTTCATCACTACCACCCACAATGTCCTGCAATTTTTCAAAAAGCACCAAAAAAATTAGTAAAAAATCACAGAAGCTTAAATATTACTTTAAATTCAAGGGGGGGTTAGCTAGCTGATTTCTTGTACCTGTCTGATTGCATTTGCTTTCTCCATAATTGCAGTTACATTGAAATCATTGCCAGTGACAGTTGATGTTCCCCACCTGTTCTGCAGCCCTGAACATCGCCATCTATGATACTGGAATAAGAAGACAATGCTTCAAATTTAGGTCCCTGATTGAAACTCTTTGCTGGAAAACACTATATATATATCCCACAACAAATTTATTTCTAAGTAGAGATTTTTCTTTAGGATAGGAAAGCAAACATACCTGTTTTCTGTTTAGCTCCATCAAGACATTTTGATTGTCCCGAACTTGTGATACATCAATCGCAGACATTTCCTTCAGCTGCAATAATATTTCCAATACACAGACAGAACAAATGAGCCCAGATTACAATTGCAAACTCGGTGTCTTTTTTATCACCATAAAACAAAAGACTCTGGCAATCATTTCTAGCTGCATTTCAAAACAGTTGATGCAAAATTTGTTATTGGGTTTTGCAGTAATTTTCACACCCAATATGATGTTACCATCACCATCATTAGGGAGCACTTATGGATGGCATTCAATGAGCAAACTGTTTTACACATAATGTGCAGGCAGGCAGCTGCAGTAATTGTAAGAAGAAGGTTTCCCCCATTGAAGGTTTGGTTGGTTGGGAGATCTGAAAAGCAAGAGCCTGTTGTTCTGTCTCAGCACTAAACCACAAAATGGTCTTCTTCTTCCTCAACAGAATTTCACCCACATACCAGAAGGCACAAACCATGAAGAAAAACCAGAACATATACAAGTATGACACTTACAATGTCATGTTGATGAGAAACAGCATCCATGTGGGCTTCTTCAATTTCTGTATCTGACATTTGGTTGGAATGAGTTGAGGAAGATGCTTGACCAGGGCTTGACTCCGACTGCCTCACTGGAGACATTGGTGGCGATGACAGGTGTGCTTGACGACTCCAGATACTCCAAGACTGAATGGGCCAATCGTCAATGGAATCATGATGGATAGGCAGTTGTTGCATTGTGGTCATCGGAGATGAAGAAGAAAGAAGTGGTATACATGCTGCTGAACTTTGTGGACTGGACCCTTGCTGCTCACAGCAGAGTTTCCAGTTGTTTCCAGAATTTCCAGCAGAACCTAACAACAATTGATGTGAGAATGTAGCAGGAGACTCAGCAGGTGAGTGTAGCAAACTGAAAGGGGTGAACCGCTGGGATGAGCTAGCTGATGACAATGATGACAAGTTGTCTAAATCTTCTGGATCCTCATCTGAATTCTGTGAGGAAAGATCTGTGCAAGGACTTGAACTCAAAGACAGCAGAAAGGTATTCTTGAGTTCTTGCTCCTCAATCATATTGTGATGCTCATGCAGCAGTTTTTCTTCACCTTGATCCATGTCCACTGCAGCAACGTCATCAGCAGCACTAGATGGGCCACCACTACTAAAAAGTATCAACTCTTTTATGTCTGGAGAGTCACAGTCCAATTCTTGGTCGTGATGCACCATCTGATCACTAGAAACCACGTGTGCATGACCATTTAATACCAGATCAGGTTCCTCACTCTCAACCTCTTCAGGAGCTATAGGAGGTTCAGAAACATGCAGAGCAGCACGGACTGTTTCTTCATTGTCCACCTTTGGCTCACTTGGCACTTTTGCACAATCATTTACAACTGGAGAGTTTGCTATTCCTACCACTTCAGGACACATAGGAGGCTCAGAACCTTCTGGAGAATCAGTGTCTGCTTCTTGATCATCCATGATCCAGCCTCCAGAAACTGCCTGAGTATGACCATTACCTAATGGAGAGCTTAGTACCTCATTAGGAGGCATAAGAGGCTCAGAAGCTTCCACCGGTGAATCAGGTTCCTCGTTGGCATTTAGAACAGACTGCAATCCAGGCATGAAATCATGCTCAGGTCTCATCTCAGTCAGCACCAATTGCTTCTTGACATGGTTCATGTCCCAGCGAGCCCTTTGTCTTCGAGACTCCACATGCCGTTTCAAAGCCGAATGGGTCAGAGGAGGAGGAGAAGACAATGCCTCATCAACCTCTGTAAATTTGTGAGCTTGTGATTTAGAACCTGGTGTCTGAGCTGCTCCTTGATCATCCAATTTTTCCACACCACAAACAACGTTGCAAGTTATTGGCGGCACATCACCATTCTCTCTCTCTCTTCCGAGATATTCCAGAAAGATGGGAGGCTTCACCAACATCGTCACAGCATGCGGTTGGTCCTCATGCTTCAGCTTTGTCTGGTACACTGCTTGCTCCATATGCATGCTTTTTGAAGCCCTCTGTCTTCGAGACTCCACAGGCTTTTTTGGAGCTGCATGGCTCTGAATGTGGGCCTCGGCTGGCACTGAGGCTCCAACAACATCTGGGTCTCCCTGACCTTGTGATTCTTCTAGCTCTGACTTGTCACCAACTGTTTTGCTGGTCAGTTGAGAATGACCATTTCCTCTAATTTTTCCCTGATACTCTAGAAACAACTCAGGCTCAATGAAATTCACTGCAGATGAGATCTGCTGCTCAGGTGATTCAATCACTGTGTCATCTTCAGGCTCAACAGCCAGTTGACGGAGTCGAGCTTGCTCCTCCACCCAGTTAATGTCCCAGCGACGCCTTTGTCTCCGAGACTCCACATGCATTGCTAGTGCTGAGTGGTTTAGGAGTGATTCCTTGTCCTGTAATGTCACTTCATGGATATCTGGACCAGACTGAACTGGAGATCCAGAGTCCCGAAATTCACCAACATTCTGTCTTCCCTCATTGTTAATAAACTCCTTGGAAATTATGCCATTGCCATCATTATCTTCATCATCTCCAAGGTTTCCCAGAAACATTGGAAGTGCAGTTGATTCTTCCACTGCAGGAGGAGGTTGTTCCTGTTGCGAAGGGGACAATTCAGATCTTAGTTCTTGTTGATGCTGAATGCTCCACTGTGGTAGGAATGTTTGCTCCATAAGGTCCATCACCTGGAAAGGCCCATCATGTCCCTGAGAATAATCCACATGCTTTTCCCATGCTGATGAGCAGTTCTCAAGGGAAGCCTGATCTGACTCTCTGGTTTGATGATTGGCCTCAGGACTTAGCCAAGCTTGCACTTCAGAATCTGACACACTACTTCTACAGCAGTCATCACCTTCTCTCTTATCATTCACAATCTCACTAACCACTACGGAATGATTCATTTCTCCCTCTGTGTCAAGTTGTTTTATACACACGGAAGCCTCAGTTGATTCCATATTTGAACAAGGGTCGTGCTCATCCTGGTGCACCTCATCCTGTATGAGAGCAGAAGATGGTTCAAACACAACGTCATTATCATGAGGCTCCCTACTCTGCTGGGGACTGGCTTGCTCCTCAGCAAGGTACATGTCCTCAGGAAGATTTTGCCTTTGAGAGTCTGTCTGCATTTTTGGTATTGGGAGGTCCACAATAGCTGTCTCTTTCACTTCCTGGGACAGGTCAGCTGCCTCAGATGGTGATTCGGCCTCAAACTCTGATACCGTCTGGTGATCTGTTTCCGCATCCTCAGCCATCAGCACCACCACCTCAGGAGACAAACTGCCATGAAGATCATTACCCATCTCTGCAAAATCTCCACAAGGGATGCAAGGACTTGAAGACTCCACTCCAGAGCGGTAGTAGTTTTCATGTTCAAGGAAGGATGATTCACCATTCAGGTCATGTTTGGGCTCACTTCTCATGTCAGGTAGTAGACCCTCCTGCTCTTCTAGTAGGTCAATGCCCCTTGGAACTGATCGCCTTTGAGACTCAACATGTGCATTCAACACCAAATGATTCAGAGCTGAAGCCTCCTCCAATCCTACTTCGGGTGGCAGCTGGTGGATATCGGGATCAGGCCAAGCTCTTGACTCTGTGTCCAACTCCCCCTCAGAATCCATTGTGGTCAGAGCATCGGCAAAGGAGGCACTATTACTGTTGTCATCATCTTCTTCGTCTTCTTGCAACTTTGCATCATTGCCATTGAGCTCACTTTGTCGCTCAAAATCATCTTCTGAGTTCTGAGATTCTGTGTCCATACTATTGACTGCAAGAGGTGTCCATGGTGGAGCTTGAGCTTCTTCAGCAGAACTGGTTGTGGGATTTGGGGGCATCTGGTCATCAGTCTCCTGAAACATAGTTGAGCTTGCTTGAAAATTGCCTTCAGCATTCTCAACTTCTGTGTCAATGTATTCAGTCACAATTGGCACTAACAAAGAAGTTGGAGCTTCTTCAGCAAATCTTGGACCCGTTGTGTGTTGCAGGCACATCTGATCACCATTCTCCTGTGATCTATCCAACCTTGCAAAACTATCTTCCACATCCTCAGCTTCCACGTCCATGCTATGAATTGCAAGAGATGTCAATGAAGGAGTTTGAGCTTCTTCAGAAGATGTCGAACTGGTTGAGGGTTGAAGGGGCATCTGCTCACCATTCTTCTGAGACTCAAGTATCTGGTCCAACCCCTGTATCAAATTGACATTTGCCTTCGTAGTAGGAATGAAGCTTCCTGAGAACCCTTCCAGATTTCCAAGGTGGATGACCGAATAGCGCTCCCTGCGGATCAAACTTGGATGGTAAGACCCATGTCTAGCATATCCACCAGTTGCTACGCATATCATTTGGCTGAATGCAGATGCTACAACAGAATGTTGAGCACAAAATGGGGAGTACTCAAAATTCAACCAACATTTTTGGTAATGCAACAAAGAAGGAAGCATAGAAAGACCTAGGTTTGATATCCAGGCTTGTTATGGACTCCATCTTCTCCCGCAACTTGACCTCCTTCTGGAAACCACAATATACTTCACCTCAGAATACAAGAATACAAGAGGAAGAAATTATCTGAGGATGCTTGATCATGCAACAGACAGAGAAATTCATGTATCTGAAAACCCTAGTTTTCCACCCAGGAGAAGAGGATGCAACCAAGAGGTCACAAAGTACACAAACCTCCTTTCTATTTCTCAATTTCATCATGATGCAAGTTTCAAAGAGGAATTGTCAAGAATTTCGGGTTGTAGGAAAGGGAGTGGTAGTAGCAAAAGAAAAAATGGGAGGGTTTCAATTGCAATGACCCTCTCTGTGCGGGCTTTCTGCTGCTCTTGCTCTGCTTTCTTGAGCTCCGATTCTGCCCATAACTTCATAAAGACTGAGGGATCAGTGTACCTCTTTACACAAGCCCCTTCACCTTCTGCATCAAACCTGGGGGGTCCAGCTATTGTGTTAAACCCTGATCAACCACGAGACCCCAACTTTTGAACTTAAAGCAAATCTAGAACCCTAGACGACTACTTTTCTGCACCCATGATTTTCTTTCTCTAACTCCAAACAGTGACAGTTGTTTTGAATGCTTTTGGTCAAAGCTGTAAAGTATGTAATCAAACTCAAACTTTGATGGCAAATGCTCAAGGTTTGGTGCATTGAAGAAGACACTCCTCAGGAATGAGTTGGTGGTGACACCTTTTCTCTAAGTGTACAATCTGCATTCTAAACATGTCCAAAAAACCTGGAACTGTTCGTCCTGATCATCTATGATTAGATCAAGAAAAAAACGCATAACTGAAAAGGGGGGGATGGAGGTCTCACAACTGGAAGTCAAATGTACTCCCTCCATCATCTCCTGAGAAAAAAAGTTATGGTAGCTAATGATGGGAATTGAAAAGGGCAGGTTCGAGTGGGGCCATACTTGTCTAGGAGGAAGAGGCGGGGAGGACCTCGACACTTGTCATAGAGGTTGCGAAGGAAGTCAGGTAGATCACCTCTTGTACAGTGGTTATTATCACTTGGCAAGCTTGCATGCCAATCTGCCCCTATCACACACCAAAAACAATTTTTTTTTCCCCACAAATATACTAAGGATTTCTTGAATAATCAATCCTTTGATTGATGCCAATACAAAGAAGTAAGCCAGGGTCTTAAAAACTGTGAGGAAAAGCATCACAGACCATAGTGTCATCTTGAGGAGCACAAAATGCATGCATAGATATGCACAGGGTGGGTAGGGGGCAATTTCTCTCTCTCTCTCTCTCATGTAAATGTCACAATCAAAATTACCATAATCAGCCATGTTGGCGGTGGCAAGAAGATGAGAAAATAGCAAGAACAAGTTATCTGATGACAAGCAAGCAAGCACAGATAGAAATTTGTTGTTTGGAGCTGTAATCGTTCAATCGATCCCTAATTCTTTTTCGCACCTTGAGGGATGTGATGATGTTCAGCATGTTACCTGGTGAGTAAATGAGCTGGAAGACAGTAGCTTCTGATTGCAAAGATTTCTCCACGTTTGGAAGATCTGTTTCTAGTTTCAACACTCTTGCTCTCAACTCATGGCAGCAGACCATAATCGACATCACTTCATCATGCAAACCATTGAAAATCTCAGCTGCAAATCTGCAAACCAACCCCTATCCATCAGATCCCAGCATGTTTTTCTTCCAAATGCGAGATAAAGGTACGTCATCCATGGTGCTGACTGACTAAAAGGCAGACAACCAATTAGTCCTGACCACTCTTGGCAGGCATTGCAGCAGACACGTTAAAATTCTTCTTCCTCACCAAACCCTTCCAGCATTGATTGAATTCATAGGAGAGGATTTGGTATACAAAAACCATCAGAAGTTTGTTGCGAAGATCGATCTCAGGGAGAGGGATCGATCACTTGAGCTTCTTCTTCAGCATTGGGAAAATGTGTAAGAGATGTGTGAGTATGTGAGAGACAGACAGACTGAGAAGAAGAAGACGTACTCAGCGAGGTCTCCGAGCTGGCGAACAATTCCAACCAGAGCCGCCATAGCCACACCCTCCAACACAGCTTCCGAGTCATCTTTGCGTGCCGTGCGGTACAGCTGAGGATTGGCCAGCCTAAGCTCACTACGCAGCTCATATCGCACTAGCGGCATTTTCCAACAAACAATCTAATGCTACTCCTCCTCCTGCTCCTTTTTCCTTCCCCTTCCTGCACTCAGACGTTCTTCTTTTGCTCTCTGTCCGTCACTGGTTGTTTCCTTCTTCCCTTCCTACTACTACTACTACTACTACTACTACTCCTCATGTCCTTCCTTCTCCTAAAACCTTTCCCAAGCCTATCATTTCGTCCAGAGACAAAGAAATTTCACTTGCACAATGCGGAGCTTCAGAAACACGGAATCGTCTGGAAAATTTTCAGTGACTGCGGATCGAAGCCGGCCGTCGAACCCTTATTTTTCCTGTGCACTCCGACGCCTCTTGCATTTGTTGCGCATTTCCTCGTGCACCTCCACCCTCCTCCTCGCGAGCTGTCGCGTGCGCAAGCCATCGCCGGACCCCCCCTTTCTTTCTTTCTTTCTTTCTCTCTCTCTCTCTCTCTCTCTCTCTCTCTTCGGTAACGAAGTCCGTTAGAGTAAAAGAAGAAGCCCTTTTAACAAGCGGTCCGAAAAACTTACTTAACCAGTCCCAAACGCGCAATTTTACATTGTACGGATCACTTAACTTTTTACCCCACAAGGGCCACCACCCTACAAGTGTAAACAAGCCCCACCTCAATTAGTAAATTAAAAAATAATAGTAAAAAATTGAGTAGGTACTTACCTATGTACGTACCTACCTGCCTATCTACCCGCATTGTCTCAAGGCCCGCTTTTCGAAAAACCGGTCATGGGTTCAAAACCGAGTATGTACCGTTGTTGTTTTTCTGGCTCATTACTTTTCCATGCAAATAACAGTGCTGTGATTGCAGGACAGCTGTATTCACCTAGAAAATAAAATGGCTGCCATCCACCATCCATACACAAAAAAATCCTTTTCCCTCTAGAGAAACCTCCCTGGGGGGGGTGGGGGTTGGGTTGGAGAGGGTTGTGTTCAAATGGGACCCTCAATTCCATCCCAATAATTAAAGAGACTTGGCACAATAATAAGACTTTTAATCACGGATCCATCTCATAAGAGGACATGAGAGGACTGGATGCTTTTTTAGGGGGCGGGGTGTGGGGGGGGTGGAAGAGGAAACTCAACAAGCCAACCTTTGGAGACCTTTTTTTTTAGAAATTTTTTTTTTTTCCTGAAGGAGGATTGGGATAGGTTTGTAAGAGGTAAGGGTAAGCTATTAGGGAAGTACATAGACGGGAAGGGAGTAGGGTTTGTAGGTAGGTATGAAGTCAGACGGACATCATTATTTTTGTTTTGATTGTATAGATTTCCAAAAGAACAACTTTTGCTTCAAACATAATAAATGTGTTGAATTTTTTTTTGGCGGGGGCGGGCAAGGGGAGGGGGTTAGAAACTTATTAGGGCGGGCGGAGACTGAAAGTTTGGGGGCCAAACTTTTAGGTCATGATTGTTAGGGAACTCATCATAAAAGCTTCAACTATTTCTCCCAGCTAAAGAGGATAAACCAACCAAAGGAAGCCACATGGGAAAGACGGAAAGAAGGGGTGGGTTGGTTGGTTGGTTGGTTGGTTGGATGGGTAGGTAGGGACTCGGGAGGAAGGATGGGTGTGGAGCATTGTTGGCTAGGGTAATATAAACTTTGGTGTGCACTTACAAAGAGAGGGAGGTGGGCCAAACCAATTGGGACACAAAGTAGGAAATGACAAAGGGGAATATAACTGTTTTTCGGACAAATCTTAGGCCAAATTGGCAGCAAAAGCATTTATGAAGGACGTTGCCAGGTGCCAAATTATGGGCACGCACTCAGTTATTGGCCATCATAAAAACCTAAGACGGCGCTGATTAAAATTGCCTATAGCAATGAGTGAGTGAGGGTAGCTTAGTTTTGCCTTGTAGGTAGGTAAGTAAGTAGGTACTTACATAGGAGGTGTGGAGGAGAGGGGCGGGGGGGGATTCATCATGCTTTGTAAAATTTTCAACCTCCTTCTAGCCTTTACCAGGAGCTCTGTGACTTGAAGGAGGAATCTTCTGAAGGAGGACAAGGCATTAAGGGAGGAGAGATTTTGGATTCTTTACTTTCAAAGTTATCTACTCTCATGAATGACAAATTGGCAGCCCCAATCACAAAGGATGAATTGATGTGGGTGTGGGTGGCTAAGAACATGGCACAACACAGCGCACCATGTCCTGATGGATTTGTCATGAAGTTTTGCACAATGTTATAATAGGGGACAATTATCTTGGCATGATTCAAACATCAATATAGAAAGGGTTGCTTCCCAAGGGCATTAGAAAAAAGTTTTATCATTTTCATCATACATAAGGCAAGAGAGGTGGATGATCTATTTACTTGGAGGCTTATAAGCTTGCTTAACGTGGTATGTAAGATATACACAAAAAAATTTCAACAGACTTCAATCAATTTTAACGGAAATTATTCATCCAAATTAAAGGAGATTTTTATTTTTCTCCTATATCTTGGAGATTGTTTTTCTAGAAGAATCATTGGATTGGGCCAAGCGAATGAGACAAAATGATGTGTTATTTAAACTTGATTTTGCAAAAGCTTATGACAAGGTTTTGTAGAACTATTTTTTGAAGTGATGGAAGCTTTTGGGATGACAAGTGAGTTACACACATGGTTCATATTTTTTCTTGAAAACAAAAGTAGTTGTGAATGTTAATGACAATCCATTGTCAAGGAGTTCAACAAGGATGTCCTCTTATTCCATATCTTTTCATTATGATTGGAGAAGTTTTCAATGAACTAATTAAGGAAGCTATGGAAAGTAAAGAAATCAAAGGGGTCGTGTTGCCTAACAAGGTTAACCAACATGTGATATCATAATATTCAAATGACACATTGTTCACCATCAAAAGGGAAGAGAGGATCATCAATAATATGATCTGCTTACTCCAAAAGTTCAAGGTAAAATTAAGGCTTAATATCTATGATAGCAAAAGTCTAGCATTATGGCAAAGCCCTAATGGTGCTTGATCAAAATTGACTCAACATTTTACCTGGGTTGGGCACAAGACAAAGATTTGTCCAAGCTTTTAGGAAGCTTGTTTGTTTTATGTTTGGATACACTCCTTGTTGATAAGTTTATTTTAAACAAGATAGAAAGAAAATTAAAATATTTATCAATTATTAAGCTTTCACTAACACAAATGACACTCATTATCAATTGATCTTTCAAGAACCTTGTGGCATTTCCTATTAATTTGTTCAAGTATAAGATGGCAATTAAAAAAAACTAAGATTGTGATCAAGAATTATCTATGATCAAAGAGTGATTTTTTGACATGAATTTGACTCAAATTGACAAATTGTTGTCTTAAATGCAAGAAAGGAGGACTTGGTTCCATTAGCCTAAAGGATGCAACGTATGTTTTTTCAACCGAATGGATCCTCCTTGCCTTCCAACTAGGGAAGTTTAACTTGAAGGTTTTGTCATGTCATAACATTGTTAATGTACAATCTTCTAAACACCAGAAGTGATTGCCAAATATGCAATGGAACCTTTTGTCAAAACACAAACAAGTGCCAAGATCCAAGCTTTGGAATGAAGTTATTAAATCTTGAAAACATATTTTACCCAGTTAAAGTATTTAGATCCTACAAAATATATATATTCTCCATTGTAATATATTATGGACCTCAACATGTCACACCTTGAAGTTTGGTTGGTCAATTGAAAGAGGTGTGAATCTCTTCAAAGTTTGGATGTGAAAAATCAATTATGTTTGGGATCTTGATGCAAATGAGTTTGTACCATGGAATGTGATTGTGAAGATATATAAGCTAAAACCAAAAAACATTGTGAGCTATTTTAAATGGTGGCAAGCTTGGAAGCAAAATGAGGAACAATTTTGAGATAAAGAAAACCTATGTGCAAAGTTGAAAAGTGGGTTATTTAATGAACAACCTGAAAAGCCTTCTTTCATCGTCCAAACATCTAATAGGTTTGCCCACAATACACCTAGGAAACTAAGGCCCACTTTAGAGGAGGATCCAGGGTCCAATTTCCTAGGAACCAATTTGGACTGATTTGAAGCAAATTAAATCCTTGAGTTGGACTATAGATGCGTCCCTAGCCTGATTCATGGTTCTCCAAATCAGGAGCTCTCCTTTTAGCACTGTTTTTTGGTTCAAACCAATTGATTTTCCCTCCAAAATAGGTGCCACGTAGGTTTAGTCTCAATTTGTCACTTTTTGGTCTTGGACCCTCGTCTACAGGCCTTGGGACCAATTTAAAGTTTTCGACCAACTCTTTGGTCCCTAGACATTGGACCCTCACCTAAAGTTACCCTAAGACTTTAACAATTCCACCAAATATTCCACTTTCATAGTTAGAAGGCATTCAAGGAAGTTTATTAAGGTGATTAATGTGACCCTTCAAACCATAATTTTCATAAAGCATAAGTGACCAATTCAAGTTGTCAAAATCATTAAAGGAGTTCAACAACAATGTTTTGAGTTGTATTGTGATTTGATGGAACACATACAATTTGACATTAGTTGTTGGTATTGCGATGATAAACAGAGAATTTTTAATATTAGTGAAAATGAAGAGGAAGTTGGTCAAGGCACAAGACGATTTATTTAAACCTATTGTAAAGAAGTTGCAAGATGTTACCCCAAAAACATTTCTACCAACTAAAAGGGAATTTGAACATCACAAATGTCTTGAAAAGAAAGTGGGTGGTTTCATCTGGTCATTATATCACAAGGCAACCCTCGTTAACTCAAGGAAGGCTAAGGTTAATCAACTCAGTAATATCACCAGCCCTTGCTATATGGCTTACACATTGAAGAAACTCATACAAACAAATTTTTCAAGCGCAAGAAATGCATAATCTTGAGTTCTAACCATCATGAACAGGCTTAGATGCAACCCCTCTTCTTCTTGTCCTTGGATGGGATTGTTTATAAGTCAATGCCCCTTCGTAGAAGACCTACATATGAGTTTAAATAGTTTAGAAATGTCTAGCAATGCTTGAGGGGTCTTTTGCTTTTGGACTATTGGGATTGATTATAATGACAAAGTTTTCAAGCTCCAAGAGCTTGGAGACTATCAAATTAAATATTTGATTTGACAAGGTATGATTGATTACCTTAAAGATTGAGTGGAGTTGTACACTCAATTTGATTAACAAGGCTACCAAAGAGACTGAGGAGGAGTTTCTTGTTGAGTTTGATTCCTAAGTGGAGGCCCATTTGATTTTTGTTCCTGTGAGGATCTTAGAATTTAGATGGTGCTACTAATTACCTAGGTTATGTGGTCATTAAATGATAAATTGACTTCACATTTGGGTTCGGTTGCCTTTGATTCATTCCTTTGCCTTTGGGTTGTGTTCATTCGAGTTTTAGCAATGAAGTTTTGTCTTGCATTGTGCCAAAAATATATACATATAAATAAAATTTTCAACTTTTATGTTTGTCTGTATCAATGTTCTATTTTTTTGGTTTTGAAAAAAATTGCAGAGAAGAACTGGTGATCAAATTCTTTTTCAGGAATCAATAAAATGACAACACAGTTTAAAGAGTCCTTTGTCCTGGTACCTTCACCTTCTTGAGTGAGGCCCCTTAAAAGTCTCTATTTAACTCAAGAAATGTTAAATTTGGACTCAAGAGAACCCTAATTGAGGCTTATTAATTGAGTCTGAAGGTTAAATTTACTATATTTAACAATCCAAAATAATTTTGGGGTTTTCCCCTTGGTAGGCTACCAGTGTAATAAGAGTGCTGGTTTACCCAAGGGCACCCCCCCCAACCCAACTTAGTCCAAAGACAAAAGGTTGTTCTGACCAGGTCAGAATTTAGACTATTGAGCAAACCCCAAACACAGAAGAGGATCTGTTTTTTGTGGCTAATTTGGGAGTTGAGTTCTGACATTGAGATCTTGACTTGTAAAAGAAAAGCTTTTATTATTAGCTTCCCTTACATATATCATTTGCTTGTTTGTTCCTCTTTGGGGATTTGGGGTGATGACATTGGGGAAAACCATAACTTAGCCCAACTACCTACTCAAGGCCAATGATATCTACTCCTTCTCTTCGTCATTCCTTAAAAGGACCAGCTACAAGCTCTTAGTGTTGCTGGGTCCACTCCTCATTTTGGGAATTGCCCCCACCTCCTCTGACTTAACCTGTAACCTTACACCTTCCAAGGCTTGGTTTAACCTTACACCCTCCAAAGGGGTTTTAGGTTTGGAGCTTTTGCCAGCCCTTGATGCGTATCTTCTTGACCTAATGAATCCTAAAATCACCTAACTTGATGCCATGATTATATTACCAGTATTTTTATTTCTACAAAATATATACATATATATATATATTGAAAAGGATATTGGAGATTTTTTGAATTTTTTTTTGCTACTGTAAGTGCATCCAATTTTGAATTAAAATTTGCCAATTTTTTTATGTTCACAAAATTGAAAAACAAACCCTGGTTATTACATATGGGACCCTTCCTCTCAACTCAGCAATTTTAACACTTTCCTTGTCCTTCCAAAAATTATTAATTTATTTGACCAAGGTTATTTGTTGTGTGTGTGTGTGTGTATCTCTCTCTATTTTTTTTTTAAGGACTAAAGGTTTGTCATAATGTAGAGGTTCATGGTGGGGTAAATGGTCATTGTGCATAGCACAAAAAATGAAGGGTTTGTGGGCTGTGTGTCTCAAGAGTCTGAGATGTGTCCTTTTCTTTTCATTTGTTTTGGGTTTTGGGTCCCATGTGAAAGTTGAACTTAGAAGTATCCTTTCTTTGACATGATTGGGAACACTTAGGGAATGTAATCAACACAAAGAGTAAAGTATCGATATGACATTAGTCAGTACCTTTGATTTGGTTTCGCTCTCTCTCAGCTAGGAAGATTTCATATCTCAGCCAAGTTGCCAACCAAAGTGGTACTAGACAAAATAATCTGAAATATGTGTGTGTTTTTGTTCTTTGGCACAAATGAAAAGATTCATTGCCAAGAGGGAAAAAACAACAGGGACAGCCCGTCATCACCAAAACAGGTGGGGAGCATGAACCTGCACTCAACCCAAGCAATCAACTAATCGAAGTGCCTTCAAGGGCTGTTGTAACACTATCTAACAAATCAACTCTCCCTAACACAAATAACATTGTGCTTTCCCCAGTTCTTATCAAAGCTCTTTAAGTCCTTCAGCTCCTCCCCAGGAGACTGCTAACATTTTTTCACACAACTTGCCATAGGGGCTCTGCCATGATGATCCAACAAAGCCTTCCCAGTATGAGATTTTGCTTCTTCTGGCCTGGCCATTTCTCTTTATTGAACACCAGGTCGTTTCTCTCAATGGTGATAATCTGAAGTCGGATAATCCGAAGTGTAATTCCTTTGAGTAATGACCTCAACCAAGCGACTGGCTGAGCACATCTGGGTTCCCTAGCTGCAAAAATGCAATGTTTCCATTGCATTGGGACTAACTGCTGAGTGTATTTTTCGATACAAAAATAGGACTCCCATCTTCGCTAAAGAGCAAAGAGGCCAATCTAGATGCTACCAATTGGAAGGTGATGATTGGGCAAAACAAGGTGTTTTGGGAGTCTTTTGTGTAAATTAAGTGTGGATCTGAATAAGTACCCCCAGTTTAGTCCAGGTTGAAAATGGTGATGAAACGTTTTGGAAATAGAAAATTCCATGCAGTCAATGAGAAGGCTGAGGAGGGCTTAGGCTTTTTTCTTTTGAGTTTTGGGGGGAAGGGTGAGATTTTTTTGTTTTTTTATGTTCCCAAGTGTTCTCATCAAGTTTCCAAAGTATTCCTATCAGGTTTCCAAATTATGTGTTCCCCAAATTATCAATGTGTTCCCTAAATGGTTCCCAGAATCACTTCATTTTTTTATCCCATATTATTTGGCCATGGTTCAACTTCCATGTGTATAACTTGTAAAGGGGGGGACCAGGGGAAGCATGACAAAGCATGCTTTTATTTTGGGTGGTGGGAAGCATATTTTAGGCTTCCATGTTTGGGAGTTGTCCCCATGTTCCAAAAATATTGGCTATGGACCAATCAAACGGTTCCTTCTAAATGAAAGAAGAAAAAACAAACTTTTGTGGGTGCACCCCTCACTAATCAAAAGAAGCATGAATAATTAATAAGTACTCCCAGTTCATATGAAAACAAGCCACTGCTTCTCACATAATTACACTGTCCATTATGGCAAGTTCAACCCAACAATAGGAAACGTTCCATAAAATTCTCAAGACATATATGAGCTCACATGTCAGAGTAACAAACACTGTGTGAACAAATCCTCAAAATGTGAGACCAAATGAAAACTGCTGGCATCTTTTTTGTCTGCACACTATAAAGATGATTTGAAGAAGTGGCATCTAGCAGCCTAGCTTCTTCTCCTTTTCCTTTCTAGAGAATTCTCGCAAATTTAGAGGTCCATCAAGGAGTAGTCATATGAAAGTTATGCGATGTTAAGAAACATTTCTCACTTATTTCCTGACCCAACTCATTCCACACTCCTTGCACAAGTCATAGAGTTATGGTTTTCAAAGTAGTACTACGTTATTGGCCTTTTGGGGATAGTCCAACTTTTATGGTGACTAGCTGGCAGATTAAAAGCCCCAAAAGTGGCTTCTGACACATGCCTCCTCCAGCAACCATCAACTTGCATTAATTGAAAGCCCATTGCAGCACATGCTGGAAGGCCACACCCAGAAACACACCAACATCACTCATCATCCACCACATGCTTATCACTGAACATTTTTCAATATTTCCTCATTCTTTAACCAAATTGAGTGATTTTTGTGTCATCGGACACACAAACTGAAGGGCTCCAAATGTTCTTTGAGCATCATAAGTAAAGGAGGAACGCAAAAAACACGGGAAAAGGATGGATGATAGTTTGCTTCAAAATCTTTGAAAAAATAGCTCTAGATCCCTCTCTAATTCCAACATTTTCAAAACTTCTTTGTATTCCATAAACAAAAATACAACATCAAAGATTTTAAGAATAAAATCTTAATGTGTTTTAAGTCACCCATCACCAAACCCTAAACCCCCTTACATCAAACACCCCATATTTTTTCTGTTTTTTTATTGAATTGAATGTTTTGGCATCATTGGAAGTGCTAAGGGGAAAACAAAAACATCACAAACTTGCCCCCTCCATGTATATGTGATTTTATAACCTTTTAACAATGTGATCAAAATTAAGTGCTAACAAAGTGTCGATACAATCATTGATATGATGTTATGATGACATTAGAACACATTGTGATGATTAATCTTATATTACAATGTCATTATAACATCATATCAATGATTGATCAACATTTCACTAGCACTTAATCTTGAACACATCGTTAAAACCTTGGAAAAGCACAAATACATGGAAGGGGCAAGTTTGTGATGAAATTTTTTTTGAGCTTCATAAGCATAGGCATACTGTGTCAAGATTTGACCTCCTTTGATTTCTCAATTGTTTATTCATTAGCCTATCAAACTAACGCCTACTTATTGTAGTACATTTTTAGGTTTGTCAATAATTAAATTATTTCTGGAAATTTCAAAAATATACAAATTATTTGTTTGAAATGTTGAAATCTAAGGAAATTTTTTAATTAAAAAAAATTGGTGAGAATACATGAGCTTCTTGCTTTAGGCCAATCAACTATTGGAGAGCAAATATTCAATAATTGACAACATTTTTCTATGTAATAATTTGATGGAACACTATCTATCCCCAATTTTGCAAAAAAAACCAATAAAATTTGTTGTAAAAAGGTTTATCATGTTAAAGATTCAAAGTCTAAAAAACATACCAAAAAAACTCCCTATATTTATTTCCAAAATTTCATAAATTATTATTTTTCCTATTATAGTTGATTTTCAAAAATAAAATAATTATTCAACACCCTTTGCCAAATTTTTAAAATAATACAATGTAAAATTGACTTTAAATGATATAGGGAACATGTATAAAACAATTACATTGTATTTAAGTTTCCAAATCCAAGTTTTTCATAAATGTATATCTTATATTCAGACCTTTTTATATATTGGTAGATTTGTTTATGTACTAGGATCATGCAAAGAGTGTTTAATCTAATTTGGTTTTTACTAGAGATTATGTTCACAATTCATGTTTCTCTAAGGCATAATATTTTTGGTTTCAAATGCACAAAAGGTGGACTAGTTGTATACATGATTTTATAGAGTTGATATCTAAGTTTTAGACCTAAGTTGTGAGAGATATTGATTTTTTTGTAGTTTTTATCATTAGAAATTCATTAGAATCAAAAATTAAATTTTAAAGAAAATTGGATTTCAAACCTAGGTTAAAAAAGATGTACCATTTCCCCTTTCAAAATTCATTCAATATTATAATGTGAGCTTAAAAACATAGGTCACACTAGTCATAATGAACCATGGAAGACATTTTTGGACAACATTGGAATGCCAAAATCCCCAAAATGCTCAACATACCCTCCCCTTTCCTCTTAGCCCCCAAAAAGCAAAAAAAATGGTCTCTTTGATGCATTCTATTTCACTACATTGGATGCATAGATATGTTATTCCTAATTATGTTCATCATCATTTTTGGTGTAGGCTAATGGCAAAGGCATTAATTGTTGCCATGTTTTCTTTTATTTTGAACTTTGGGTTGGTTAACACCAATGTTGTGTGTGCAAATGTAAACAATCATATAACATGTCATGTAAAATCATACCCAAGTTTTTACACTTGTACTTTTTACAAAACATAGCTTGGGATTTGCATCAACACTTGCATAGCATGTGTACATATAAATTTTGAACACATGCACACAATGATGTGTGTATTTTTTTTCTTTATGTAAGCATAAATTATGGTGTAATACATTTTTAATACGAAACCATAACCTTCGATGCTTTTTGGAGGTGCAATACTTCATTCTATTATGAACCCTAACATCTTGTGGGAGAATGTACAAATAAACACAATACACAATATTCTTTGCATATGCAAAAAACAAATCTTCTATTTCCAAGGTTCAACATGATAAATGTGGAGTGAAATTGATTTTCATTTTTTTTAAATAAGCAAATAGTAGGGATGAGGAAAAAATAGGGAGGGAGTTAGAGAGGGAAAAAAAGTTAGGTATGGAAGGATGATATTTTGAAAAATCCTTTCCATTGTCATCTAAAGCATTCAATCATGTTTTTCTTCTTTGTTTAGGTTTTTTGCAATTGTAATTAGTGGCATTGTTGTTGCCCAGCAAACTTTTGTGCTACTATAAATTCCAACATGTTGTTACTCCTTACTTTTTCTTTTTTTTTTCATTATATTTTATTGTGGTTGTTTTGTACCTCCTTTTGTTACATCTTACATAATATAGGGTCTAAGGTTTAGTTTGAGCTTCCCCAAGTTACTCCTTTTCATGTACATTTTTTGCAAGTTTAGGTGATGATGATGTGATCATCTTGCAATATTTTAACATTGTTATAAGCTTCATTAGAGACTTAATTTAGGCAAGTTCCACACCTTGACATATTGCACATATTTTTGTTGCAACCTTGTTTTATTATTCAAAAAACTAAAACCATCAATGATAATGGGAGATACAATACCTTCATTTTTTAGAAATCATAATTTTTTGTGGCAATGTGAGGTGCAATTTCCCCCATCTTTTTATATCCCTTAATTATTTATGAAGGAATGACCACAATACCCTTTGCATATGTGTATTCATTTCATTTTCATGTGTTATGTCTCTACATAAGGTAAAAAGTTTGATTCTAATTTACAAGTGATGTATTCAACAATTATCGATGTGAAAGTAAAATTTCAAAACTCATGTTTTGGCTTTATGTGTCAAACTATAGCAAGTGAACAAAGGTATTCAAACTTGGAGGTTTTAATCTCATTGCCAAATGAAGAATACCACTTGAATTTTTCGAATGAAAAACTTTTTCTTATCTCCTTGCATTAAAATGATCTTACATTTAAAGGCACCCAGATATCCTCATCCACATGTATTAATATAAACACCAAAAGCTTTGCCTCACGAATGCCAATTGATATAAGCCTTATTGACTTTGCAGAAACAAGCAAAATTTGGTCAAGTTTGTATAAACCATGTAATTGTATTCTTTGTGTTTTACACTTAACCTATTTTACACAAAATGAAATGAGATTACACGATTTTACACTTGCATTTACACATCTAAAGTTATACACCTACACTTAATAAACGGGTATATCAAAAATCATATATATGTAGGCACTAATTAACACAACTTGTCAAGTGAAGGCAAATTAAACTCATATTTTATTTGAACTCTAAAGTTTTAATTATAAATACCTTTAATAATTTCACGAACCCAAAAAATTTTGGCCTTACATCAATTTGGCCTAACTTTTCAATGGTGGTGATATATCATCTTCATAATTAACTCCTTTAAGATCTTGTTTTTTATAAATACATAAAAAACTTCAAAACAAAAAGTGTTGCGTAGATCTTAACACAATTGACAAAAAGATCATTTGAATTGAAGACAAATATTATTTTTGTATTCTAATAATCACATATGCTAACCATCAATGTAAAGATTTAACATCTTCAACCAAAGATGAAATCTTATAGCTCACCAACTAGGAAATCCAATGAAAGCAAGTTGTGACTCGTGAATGTTCCAACAAAACTATGTCCACCACTAGGCTACTCATTAAGACCTAGCTAAAATTTTCTTAGTTTTGGAGGATGGCACCTCATGGAACATAAATTGGGTCACTATCCCAAAGCTAACACCTTATACAAAAGGTTTCACATTTGTGGGAGCCTTGGTGTTAATGATTTGTAAAGGGCCTCCTCTATCCCACATAGCACCGAACAAAAGATTATATTATATTTTGCAAGTCAAAACATAGTGCAGTTGTGAGGCACTTCAAAAAATGGAATGCCAATAGGATTGAAAAATGGAATACATGCTCCAATAGGCATTCTATTTTTCAAAATGCCCAATGTCATTTTTTCCCATGATACCTAATGGGTACCAATTTTGCTTGGATATTAAGATTCGAAGACTATTCAAATTATCTATATAAAATATTATCCAAAAATTTATAACATAAGGATATACTACATAAGAAAAATTAATAATACCTTTGACCAAATGGATTTTTTTTAAAAAGAATTTCATTTGGTGAATATGCATTTGCCAATTTTCAAATTTAGAAGAATCACAAGATATGTACAAAACTTAAATATACATTCCCAACTTTTGGAATTAATTTTTTCAATCACACATTTGCCCCATTGACACAAACCAATAACTTGTGGGGGAGTTGAAGCCCAATTCTTTAAAAAAACTTACCCAATGTAATACAAATTTCTTGCCCCAACCACACTCCACCTAACCCTCAAACACACACATCACAACCAAAAGCCATCCCTATCATTGATGATATAAGTAATTTTACATGAACCAAAATAAAGTTATTAGTTCATTGAAATGCAAAGTGAAAACTATCGTTTAAATTTTGCAATCCCAAAAAAACAACATGAACCAATTTTTAATTCACCTTGCCAATTAATCATTCTCCAACTCCAAATGCTCAAAATAATATGATTCCTCAATCACATCAAAATTATTTTTTGCCAATGAAGATTCAATTGTCAAAAAGCCTATTAAATCTTTATGCTTTGAACAATTTGAATGAAGATTGTTAGGCTAGTTCTTCACCATGGTTATGATCCAATCTAAAGTATCCACCTGCAACCTACAGTGTCTTAAAACTATCAACACAATAACAAGATTAAACAAAGGTTCACTTTCAATTTGTGGCTTTAGAATTTGCAAGATCTATTTGGCAAGGAAGTTAACATTTGGGAATTGGTTTTCATGAATTCGCTAGCAAGCAAAGGGATCGACACATGTAATAATCTAATTACAAATAACCTCTTGAACAAGGACAACTCCCCAACAACAAATGCACTAGAGAACTTTTGCATAGATGCATTTACACCAAATATATTATTGTATCCTTTAATAAAATCACCAGATCTAACAACAAATCCAATAGCTTCTATTGCACATGTTTGGACATTAAGGTTTAATACCTCAAACATAATCATTAGAAGAAGGATTATTGCATTAGCACCATACTTAACAACAACATGAATATAAGCCCTGCATCCCACATAATTTTCCATAACCTTCAAAGATTTGAATCAAGGATCAAACATATTATGCACGTGTTTGAATCATAGGCTTGCAAAAATTGCAGAAACGTTTAATCACCTTAGCAACATGTTGTTTTTGAAAAATAAAAAGTTCAACATCAAATGCATCTAGAGCATCAAATGCATCCAAAGCATCAAGAACATGTATAGCCTATTCACCTTTAACATCCAAAGTTAATGTCAAATTGATAAATCTACTAAGAGCATCATATAACAACCAATGCCCTCATGATTGGTTCATCACACAAGCAATGACAACACGGTTCAAAACACTTGTGAGTGCTTCTACAATTGCCTATATTTCAACCTTAAGAACCATTTGTTGCAAAACAATTGTCTTTTACCAACCATAACATTTTTAAAATGGCCTTTTTGAATTCCAATACCTCTTCAAACATGATTATCTTATTAACAAATCTTACTTTCACTATGGTCTTGAGTTTTTGAGGCCACAACCCCTTTTCACACATGCCTTTTCCCATTCATGCCTTCCATTTCCCTGTTTTTTTGTCCATCTAATTATTTTTGATAAATTGCCTTAAGTAAATTTCACATTAACTTGTTTTAAACCTATAGTCATCTTCTCATCATTAATAACATATAGGCAAACTTTAAACATAATGGGACCAAAACATGCACTTTCATATTAAATCCTCTAAAGTTTCAAAGGGCAACAATGCACAACAACACATTTTGGGTTTTGTAATTAGCTTTTATGACTATGTATTAGTTAGAAAGGACATTTGTGACTAGTGATTATTGAATTGTTAAACCCATGTCATTTCACCCACTTGGTTGTAAAGGACATATAGTTGCAAAAACCCAATGGTCTTATCAACTAATTTTTAAAAAATTTCTTTTAACATTGAAATTCCACATCAACATTGACCTTGATATGACATGTAAAGTGCATGCCATGTCAACCTAGTTGTTTTTCTCAACTAAGAGTTACAAAAGATGCATTGATAGATGGATGACATGTGTCAAAAATCTATAAATACAAGTTTGATTATGAATCATCAAACATGAACAAAAGTTAACCTAGCCTAGCATAGGTAGTTAGCTTAACCAAAAGTCAACCTAACATAACCTAGGTAACTAGCTTAGTCAAAAATCAACTTAGCCTAGTTTAACTAGCTTAGGTTACCTAACTTAAGCTAAGTGGCCTAGGTTAAAAACAAATTTCAACCTCCTAGCCTAAGGAGCTTAAATTCAATTACTTAATTTAAGTTATGTGATTTAGGTATTATAAATTGCAAGAACAAGGATTTGAACCCCTCGCCTCCACTTTGGGGTTCAAATCTTCATCCATTGCATTACCACATTTTTTAATATTAAGTTTATTAAACACAAAATTAGAAAGATCAAATTTTTTAGCCTTAAATTAAATTATGCCACCCTAAGTTGAGATAGTTCAACCTACCTACTACCTATCAACCTAGCTTAGGTTAACCTAGGCTTCCCTAGGTTGACTTTGGATGAGTTAGGTCAATTTAGACTACCTACAAGTCTAGCCTATGTTAACCTAGGCCTCCCTATGCTAAAAGTAAATTAACCTAATTTAGCCTAGCTAGGACTACTTTGGCTTTAAACTAGACTTAAATTAAGTTAGGATAGACCTAGGTAGGTTAGACCTAAACTAAACTAAGCTAATTTAGGATAAACATAAACTAAGTTAATTTAAACATGGTTAAACATAATTATATTAGATAATTTTGGCTAAAAATAATCACCTAGGCTAAACATGGCTAAATTATTAAACTAAACATAATTATTTAAGCTACTTGCATGGTTGAAATTTGTTCATGTATAACTAAATTAATATAATTAATATTTAAAATAATGATTTAGGTTAAACATGGTTAAACTAACATAGATGAAACTAAACATAATTTTTATGTTAAACATGGTTAAACAATGATAAATTAGGCTATATTTGAATATTTAGTTATATTTGGCTAAATTTGGAAAAATTAAAATAAAATTCGATATTGAAACAATACATGGTTAAATTAGGCTAAATTATGATACAATTATAAATTAAACTTGGTTAATAAAATGATTGGTCCTATGCGATTATAGTTATTTTTCTAGTCATTTTTATTAGTTGCATGAGTCATAAGATTGACTACTAGTTGCTAAAAACATTTTTATTGTTTCTTTAATCATGTTGAACATTGTAGTTGCATAAAACAAGTCGTAAAAAACATGTTTTGGCATTATGAATATTTTAAACCAACTAATAAATGTAATTTTATTGAAATTTGTGTCTAAGGTGATTAGGTTGACTACTAGTTGTTAAAGACATTCTTAGTCGTTTCCTTTATTGTGTTGAACATTGTAATTGCATAAGACAAGTCATAAAATACATGTTTTGGCATTATGAATGCTTTTGACCAATCAACAAATGTAATTTTATTGAAATTAATTTCATGAGTCATTAAGTTGACTACTAATTGATAAAAACATTCTTAGTCATTTTTTTGATCATGTTGGATATTATAGTTGCAAAGGACGAGTCATAAAAAACATGTTTTAGCATCATGAACACTTTTAACCAATCAATAAATGTAATTTTATTAAAATTAATGTCATGAGTCAGAAGGTTGATTATTAGTTGTAACACCTTGTTGACACATTGCCTACCACATCATCATCATTAGAAATTGAATCATTATTAATTGCTATTAGTTATAAAAGTAAATGGTATTTATGAATTTTGAATTTTAAATCATTCAACTATATTAATATAAATTCAATAATAATAATTTATGTACCCAAAAATTGAACAAGTTGTCATATTGATTATAGTCACAAAACTATGATGCCACATGGCATTTTAAAGTCTTTTGCAACTACATAATAATTTTTGTGACCAAGTAATTATAAACATAGTCGAAAAAAACAATAATCATTTTTTAAACCAATCACAAAACCCAAGATGTGTTGTTGTGATGAACAATCGAACATAATGCTATCACCATAGATGTCAAGTTGTTACCTTCATTTTTCACAAAAGTAGTCATATGGTGCATTAAATCATACTTTTCAATAAAAAAACACGATTGATTAGCCATGGGAAGCCTTATGGCTTCATGAACCTCAAATAAGCCAATGGTAATATGTCGAAGGATCCAAGAATCATTCAAGTAATTATTACCAAGGCAAAGGTTTCCACACCACCTTTAAACATCTAGAGATCAAAATTGGCAAATATAGTCTTTACTTCAACAAACCTCGATAACACATGTAATTGCATAGTTTTTGAAACCATTGTAGTCAACACATCTTCACCAAAGTAACACGAGAAGGAAAAATAACATGTGGGCATTGGCGTAAAACCAACCTTTGTAACCAAATATTTTCACAAGTGAAAAGGGGCCTATACCCTTTACAAATATATAAAACCATGTTTTCAAAAAATTGATGTTGTGCATCATTAGACTTCTTGTAAAGATTTGTAGCATCAAAGTATGCCATGATTACACACCCAAATGGCTTAAATCACTTGTTCCCAAGTTGTTGACTTTGATTTACATCAACAAGTTCTTCAACAATGGCTAGCTCTTTAAAAAGAACTAATTTTGAATGTGCAGATTCAACATGGGTCTTCATGGGAGTGAAGTCCCATTAAGCTTATTGTACCTAATAAGACCTTTTCGTGAAGTAGGTCATTGGCACATATCAAGAACACCAACTTGTTTTGTTCTACAAATAATGCACAGTAACATTTGTGACTTCTCAACATCCACAAGTTATCTTTGACAACAAAAAAACCCCATTATATTGAAGTTCAACTATGTCATTTTCAAGCAACAGCTTGGGATCATATAACTACAAGCATTGTATTTCAACCTCAATAGAATTTGAGGCAACAACAATAGAACTAGCAACAATAAAACAATGCATATGCATGCTTTGAACATTTTGATGTTGGTGGCATTCTATCAATTTTTCCACCACATGGAAAACTAATACCACCAATGGATTCAACCAAATGCACTTTATTTTCATTAACCTATGACCAAACACTTAACCAACAAAAGTGCAAAAAAAAAAAAAAAAAACAAGTTTAGGGCAATTCATGGAAGCTTTTTTGAGTTAAAAATTTGAAAAAATATATGGACATGGAATAGATAATGCAAAACACATGGAGCCCATAAAAAAAATCAAATTCAAAGGGTTTGACTTAAGAGTTACTTCGTTGATTGATGTAAAAATGAAAAAACATTGCTACAAGATGTGTTTGAATGTTTGAATTTCCACTAAAATTATAGATGCTCAAATTGGAAGAGTGTTTCAACAACTATAACAACAAATTAACACCAAATTGTAGCAACTATCAACTATAACAATGAACCAACACTTAATTACAACAACCATTGATTATATCAATAAACCAACACCAAATTATAAAAACCATCAATTACAACAACAAACCAACACTGAAAATTACAAGGAACAAGGAGCATTGGAAAAGCGCTTTAAGAATTGTAGAATTTAATGACTACAACTAGTGATTGCAACAAGCATCAACTATAGCAACGAACTAACACTAAATTGCAACAACCATTGACTATAGCAGCAAACCAACATCGATGCTCATTAAGAATTGCAACAACTAGTGATTACAACAACCATCGACTACAACAACGAACCAACATTGTTGCTTTTCAAGAACTACAACAACCACTAACTACAACAATCATCAAATGTAGCAACGAACCAATGAACCAACATTGAAAATCACAAGGAAAGTTGGAGGAGTGGTTCAACAACTACAATAACAATGAAAGTCACAAAGGAGGAAGGAATGGAGAAAGGATATAGTGTGCACTCAATGCATTGCCGAAAGTTAGGACCAACGAAAGGAGAAAGGCCACGATTCATAACTCAAGTTTCGCCACAAATACTAAAGTTGATATCACAAGGAACAAGGAGAGAAATAAGATGTGCATTCTGCACTCAACCTTTGCCTAAAAATGTTAAACCCTAAAGCTGAAAGTTGCAAAGGAGAGCTCATAGGCACTACACACTTGGCACTCAAAGTTTCATCACAAATTGCTAAACCCTTTGAGCTCCATCTCCATCTTATCACTCAACCCTAACTGGTTATGCGTTGGAATGCACCGGTTATGCCCCGGAATGTATGGCATATCCATTGGATATGAATACGCATATTAATGTTATGCATATTTGGACATATCCATACATGAACGCCTGGATGTGTATACTAATAATCGCACATCATGCCTGGATATGCATGAATGCTGGTTACTATGTGAATGCATTTCACCAGATATGTATCAGGATGAATTTTTTAAAAAAACCAAATTTTGGATATGACTACATGCATATCTGGATACTATCCAGCTTCATATCTGGATTTTTCCATATCTCCAAGCAACACTGGTGGGTACCCATTCGGATACCCACCGCTTAGTACTCTACCTTCAAATAGGAGCATTCAATGGTCTTCAAATTACAATTACAACACCGTAATAACAACTGATTAATCATACAGAATCTGCCTGTGTGGCCAATTCTACACACCTTATGCAGATTCTGCATAATTAATGACACCCCTCTTTTTTTAACTCCAGAGAAAGGGTTGTCCAGGTTTGATTGAGGCCTGCCTAGGCTTGGTAAAATCCGGAATCCACCATGGATGGCTCCTTCTCAGGGAGACAAATTCTGCATATGCTTGCACTCATAAGAAAATTACAGCATTATTGAATGACATTCCGACACTTACATCTATCTCCACCATATGTGTACCTCACACAAAATAACACAATTTAATTTCATGTGTTTGAACTTTGAGCACCTCAAGATGGGTTATTTTGGTGTTACATAGAGGGTTAGGTAACATACGGGTTAGAAATGTTTGAACCAGTGTTGCGGGCGTACCTTGATTGGAGGGTTTGAACTCTTGGTTCCGGTTCTGGTTAGTAAAATCTGAACCTGAACTGGATATGATTTTTGGAATCGGTTCCAGAATTGGAATCTATTTTATTTTATTTTTATTTTTTGAAGAACCAGACCTGGGAGTAGATTCCACCTATTCCTGGTTCTATTTATGTGTGGAACTGGAACCGAAATTTTTTGTTTTGAAATTTTTTAGGGGGAAAAACTAAAAATGAGAGCTAGCTAACCAGAGGTTAATCAATAGTTAGCTGCCAATTCCAGTCCGGATTATCTGGAATCAGGTCTGATTTTCAGAAGCAGACCCAAAAACAAATTTGAAAAAACCAGACCTAAAAACGATTCATAATTCCATTTATGTGTGAAACCAGAATCAGAACCAGAAGCATTCTAATTTATTATTGAGAACCAGAACCAGAGTTATGAAGTTCTTCATAAAAGTAAGGAACCACCCAACCCTGGTTTAAACCCCTCTAAATAGGTGGTTATTTTTTTAAGTGTTATAGAGAAGGCTAGGTGAATATGTTAGCAGCAAGTAAAGGAAATTACAGTAATTTCCTTTTTGCCAACTTTCAATTGAGGATTAAAGTGAAACCCCCTCCAAGATGGTAAATAGTGATGGGTTTCATCCACTGGTGTGCTGGTGGGTGCCAATTCACTTGGACCCTAATAGGAATGGATGGGTTCCATCCACTATTGGATTGAGAGAACCAGTACTCACCAGCACACCATCAACTAACTGCATGCCCCCTTATGACTCAGTTGTGGATGAACTTCAACTGAGTTAATATCTGGTGTCACCTTGGTAACCCATTATGTAAGAAGTAAATCCTATTTATATAGGGTAGATAGGTAGGAAAATAGGTGACTACTAGGTAAGTAGATGGTTCATACACAGTTAAGGGCTGTCTTTACTACCTACTGACGACCCACAACTACTTAGTAGGTTGGTAGGTCAAAATTAGGGTTGGTAGTCAAAAGAGCAACTGAGGAATCCACCATGGTTAGCTAGTGAACTGGAACCCAATGGAGAACTGTATCCTGACCACTTACCATCCATCCTTCATGCTGTGTAGGTGGGTGATGATTCACATTGACAGAAAATGGTGATGGATTCCATCCATTGGCGTTCTGATGGGTGGGTACTGATTAACTCAACTGTAAAGTAGCAAGTGGAACCCGGCAAGGTAAAAATTGGGAGAGTATGAATGTGTTGGCCCACTTGCCCAGTTAGCATGGATTTTTTCCCTTTTATTCTTTTTGTGTGTAAAGCCCTGTTGGTATTTTTGGTCCACTGCACAATAGTACCATTTAAGTGGGCCTGGTTAGCAGGGATTTTTGCTCTTTTTTTCTTTTTGCATGGAAACCCCAGTTGGAATTTCGGTTCCACTGCACAATGGCAGCATTTATGAAGGAATGTTGGGTAGGAATTTGGAAAACATCAAGGGAGCAAAAACAAAACACACACACACACACACACACCATATTTTTGAAGATTACAATCTCTGTATCAAAGTACAAACTGCTGGTCTGGTTTGAAACAGATGCAACAAAGTTGCCAAGACAGCACCACACACACACAGAGTGAGAGAGTACTACTTACACCCAAAAAAAACAAAAGCAGGATCTCCAAACCATGTTGCAGAGTGTGATATGCAAGAGGAGTACAATTGGGTGCAGTGTTAGTAGGAAACCTGTTGCAACTAGGAACAACTTTGCAAGCAATAATTATAGGTGGAGTACAATTTGGTGCAGATGTGTGTAGTAGGTGACAGTGCTGCAAAGCTGGAAACAGCACAGCTGCCGAGCAGAGTTTCGCCTTCTTCCCTCCCTCCAACACTAAAAGCTGATTTCTTCAGCAGGGGAGTGTTTTCTCCTTGAAAGAAGGGAGCAAAACTGCATCATCCATATCACATAAAGAGTTCTATATGCCATCTTCACTTTGTGATGCCAGGGAAAGCTAAACCCTAATTTTGGTGTAAAGAATATAGTTGGCAGCTTTATTAGCATCACATGACATGTGTATTCATTGGCACAAGTTCCATCTAGACATTCAATTCACAAGCTGATGGCAGTCCCTTGCTCACCAAAGCCCTGCTCAAGGCTTTGTGTGCAGTCAGCTCCCTAATGGATGTATGTAGGTAGGTACACTAAGTTAGTATTCCATAAGATCAAATAAAACTAGTATAGTGTGAAGTAGGGTTCAAGAATGAGGGAAAGCATTAATTTCCTCTGAAACAAGTCTGTTTTACAAAAAGAAAAACCATTTCTTGCACTTGATATGCACTCTCTTCTGCAGCATCCCCAACTGCAGCTTGATCAGTTTCAGATCAATACTGTTGTATTTTGTGGGGAGAAACAGACTGACGTAAATATACCATGCAGATTTTGGAAGCAGGTTTCTATTGCCTCAGAGAGGAAACTTCTACATGCTAAAAGCCTCTGACCAATAAATAGAAACTATCTCAAGACAATTTAGGACATTTTCAACTTGAGCTCCACCTCTTTTATCAAACTCTGGAAGAGAAAAAACTGTAAACACCCACTTTAGACCTGCCCCATCATACTAAACAAGGGGACTGCCTGAAATGTACTGATGAAAATATTTAGTGGCAAAGATTCCCCCCCCAAGAGATAAATGCTGATGGGGTGTGGCAGGGTGAGGACGACTACAGGCAAAAGCATGAATCACTCATTCTTCACTGTTCTTCTTGAAAGATCGCCTTAATCCAGAGCCTTGTAAGCTGCGAACAGCAACCTTAACTGCTCCTACTGCACCTAATTGTTTCATGTATGGTGTCATTCCCACATTCTCATCACCAGCAGAATCCACAATGTCCATAGCTAATTGCACCCCAACATAGAACGCCACCTGCATATACAGAATAATGCTGTCAAAGCTTGTTCTATCTTGATACTAATGTGCAGTCAAAATCCAGGTTGTATTTAACAGTGTTGAATTGAATTCCATGCCAGGATTCACAATGTGATTGAAACCACAATCAAGCCATTCCACATCTTGGTGGTACCCACATTCCAACACTTCAAACAAAGACAATAAGTGGGGCCCTCTGGTATCAAGTTTGACGGTTTGGAAAGCATCAATCCTTGATGCCCCAAATAGAATGGACATGCGATCAGACCCAGAACAGTAGCTGGTAATCTTCAAGCAAATACCTATGAGTTCCTCAATAAACAAAGTAACTGTGATGTAGTGTACCTCTCCTGTTGCACTTCGGACAGGTGACAGATGCAGGTGATTCCAAAATGATGTTTTGTCCTTCCTGTACCCACAATCAGAAACCAATAATCATAAGAGAAAAAAAAACCATTTCAAACAATCAACTGTCCCAACATGCATGCAACCAACTTGAATCCCTTTAATGTGAGCAGAACAAGGGGTAAGCTCTATGCCACCATTTTAGCAGTCACATTCTGCATCAGGTATGATATTTGACCAAGTTTTTGGGAACAAGAGGTTTCTCACACCTTAGGAGTCCACAACTAGTGAGAACAAAAATCTCTGCATCCTTAGTGGATCTACAGCACCCTGAAGTATGAACTATGAACCAATGTTGGGCTTGTACCAGTATCAAACCCTAAAACCCTAAACCTGGTATGTAGACTGGTACCAGTCCTGGTATCAAAGAACCAACCAGACTCATATGATCTAAGGCAATACCAGCCTCATACCAGTACCTGGCTCAGAGGCACTGAGGTCATACCAGCTTCATACAAGGGCTGTACCAGTCACCATACCATGTATATAGAATATACCTGCCTCATACCAGCCAAAAATCACCCTTGGACCCTATACCAGGACCAGGCTGGTATGAAAGTCTAAAAAAAGATCAAATACAATACCCAGCTGGTAAGAAATTTCTTTAAAAGATCCAATACCAGTACCAGGCTCGTATGAATTTTTTTTGAAACACCCAATACCAATGCCAGCTGTTATTGGGTATGTTCAAAAGTTGATACCTTTCCAACACTGGTATGAACATCAAAAATCAATAAAACCTTGTAAGACCTTTAAACCCAACAAAACATCATTGGTGGTAAATATATATTATGTGTACCTGTAGTTTAAAATGCGTACAGTGCAGGCACGTTCACCTGCTATACTCTCACGAATCTGGAACAAACAAAAGAATTTTCTTTAGGTGCATAAACCAAACAATATGAAGACTGGACCTACGGGTACCATGAATGCTAATAATAAGTCCCTTGAAACCACCAGGGAGCATACAACAATTTAACCATTGTTTATGTTTCATAACAGCAATAGGGAAGCTTAGCCCACTACTGAGAGATACACTGATAAGCAATCTCTAATTTGCAAAAGGGTAAGAATGTAGTAGACATGCCTTCTGCACAGCTTCAGGATCAGTATCTGGACCCTGGAGAAAGCGGCAATTGCGGCCAATCACCTCCTCCTGGCTATAGCCTGCCAGAAGTTTGAAACCCAATTTTCTTTGTAAGTACTTGACACAAGCAAGTATTGATTGTCAATCTCACACAGATATCTTTCATACATATCTACAGCTTCCAGACTTAGAGCCCCAACAGGGGCTGTTTCCAATTGGGCAATCAGACGTGATTTCTTGGGACCATGCAGAGCTGTGAAAATAATTTTCATGGCACTAGGACATCCAGAAAAGACACAGAATGATCCTGAGTTTCCTCTATTATCTCAGGGATGTGTGTGTGTGCACGTGTGCTGCACCCTCAGCACCTTTTTGCTTTGTGGTATCATGTTTTTCTTGTTGCAAGAATCTAGTTGCAATTTGATGATAAACAAACACAATATCGACAGTGTGAATGCGCACCAGTTATTTCACAGAATACTTTACTGGCGTGCACAATTGGGACGTCAGGAAGTTTGGGATCTGCCCTGCATGAAGCACAAAGCCCACACAAAGACTTGTCTTATTAGGCTCCCACAATTGTGAGAAATCAAGCATTGGCCAGATGATCAAAAATGTGATTTCATGCATAAAACCCAAAAACTAGCAAATGAAGACCAGTAGTAATATCAAACAAACAAGCCTTCAACTCTTGATGTTTAGCAAATTTAGCAAATGTATCCTCACTCTGGGTAACCCCAACTAGGTTTACATTTGCACCAGCTGACTACTCACCAGATCACAATCTCCAAAAAAACACAAAGTTTCGAAACACAAGCAAAGCCCAAAAAAATTCACTTTAGACACTAGTACCCCTGAATTGTGATTCTTCTATTTGTAAATATTGCCATGAATCTAGATACTCTTTTTTGTGATACAACTTACCAAGAATCTCTCAATTTGTTACCTCTCCATCTTACATCCCTCATACAAGTTTCAATGTGACAGATGAGGCCAAGTTCCAGACATTTCATGTAACCAAGCAGGATCACAAATCACAAGTGGGTTCTACATTTTCCTCCACAAAAGACACCCCACCTCTTTTTTTCCTTTTTTTCCCCATGATAACTGCCAGGTATGACTGGAAAATGAAAAATAAATAAAATTTTGCTAGCTCTGTATGTCAGGTAATGCTGTCAGAGTGGGGTGTTCCCAAAATAAGAAATCCCTCAGCTCTGCCCAGAATGCATATCCAGTGATCACACTGTCCACATGAAGGTGTGGGACGGCAGATTATGTCATTTTCTTGACCAGATTATATATCATCTTCTGGTGATGATCATGCACTCGTAATAGTGACCAAAATGTGTCTTTTTAACATGGATTTTTAAAATTGTTTGAATGGGCTCACTCGGTGCCTTAGCCAACATAATGGGCAGGAGGGGCTTGACAGTCTACATTTCAGTTTTGTTTCATGTGCTGATTACACCAATCTGAGGTTATCAACATTGCTCATCATAAACCTTCTGAGTTCGCAGTAGCCATGCCCATTCAGTGAACCTCTCTGTGCCATATATTGGTTCAAGAAAGAGTGTCACCAATCTGGTGGAAAATCCTTCACTCCTTGAACAGGTTAAATTAAAACCTCTGCCATGGAATCAATTTTCCATTCTTGGGTCATAAGGTTTAGGGTTTAGGATCAGAACCTATGTGCCTGGTATTCCTAACAACTGAATGTTTAACAATATGGAGAAATCAGAACCCACATAATCTCCATAATTGCCCAATGGATTTCTATACCAATTGTGCACCTTTTTACATCAATCATACACAAGTGTGTCTCTCACATGCATGTGTACACAGAACAAAACACTTATTAGAAGACAGGAAAGCAGACTGAGGTAGCAGCAGAAGAACACTCACAGCACAAAACTTTGCTGGATGCGGGTGAGAGAGAGCATGAGAGATGAGCACACCACGCCTGCAACCGCACTCTCTGCTATCTCCTTGCACCTCGTCTCTGCCACACCTCTTCCTCCTCCTCCTATTCTACTGTTCTCCATGAGATTGCACAAAATTGTCTGCACTGCACAGGCTGCTCTGCCCTTATCCTCATCCTTTGCAACACATTTGTGGTGGTCCTCCTTCTCATCTGCTTCAACAAAACACACACAATCTTGAATTTCATTTAGTGCAAACCACACTCTCATCTGCTTCAAGAGACACACACAAGCCCACATTTCATTTAGTGCAAATTCCTTTGAATTCTTTCAAGACCAGAATTGCCTTCATTGCCCTGGTAGCGAGCACCTGTGAGATTGAAACCCTAATTTCAAATCTGCTTGTTATGCCCCTATTCTAGGGTTTGGTGGAGCTTGCACTCACCTCCAGCAGCTCTGAGATGGTGTATCCCAACTTGGGTCTCCTCAACATTCAGTCTCGGCCTGCTGCTGTCTTCATCCCCATCTTGTGCACGACCCGATTCTTCCGTTCCTAGTTTGCGAGAACCATCATCAGCATTCTTATTCCAAAAGCGGTGGTTGAAGACATCTCCCTGCTGTTGTTCCGGCACAGGCACCTCTCCTTGGATTTGCTGCAGGCACTCAGAGCGTGCTTCTTTCCTTTTCTCGGCATCCATAAGATTCAACTTCTTGGAAGCAAGGAGAGCTGCTGCTGCTGTAGCTGTCGCAGAGAAGGGCGTGGGCGTCTGGACGCCGACGAAATGGACCACAGTGCCGTCCTTCCTAGAGTAAACGGGCGCCATGTAAAACAGGTTCCAGAATGGGTTTCCGTGCTTTGTGTAGTTGAGAATGTGCACCTGACAAGGCCTTTCCTCGCGCACCGCGTCGCGAATCTCCAGCACCGTGCGTCGATCCGTGTCGGGGCCCTGAAGAAATCGACAGTTGCGGCCAATGACCTCGTGGTGCTCGTACCCACTCATACTACAAAAGCCCTCGCTCGCGTACACAATCGGGTTGTCGGGGAGCCGCGGATCACTCAGCACGAAATTAAAATCGTACTGCCCCAACGAATGTTTCAAGCTCTCCTTGTAGTACCTCTTCACAGAAGCTGTCAGTTCCTCCTCTCCAAGCTCCATGCCGCTGCGACGGCGACGGGTAGTGGGTCTTTTGGATTTTCTCGCCAGCTCTTCCTACAACAGGATGCCAGTACACAGGAGAATTATTTCCACAACTTCCTCTGTTTCCAGGAGCAGATCCTCTCACCCGTGCCTGCTTTCTTTCTTCTTCTTGTTCTTCGAAAAAATATATATACAAGCTTGAAGAAGACAAGGACGAACAATTGTGCCGAGATGTGCACAGAAACAACTCTGTGCACTGCAATCCTCCTCCTTCCCACAACCACAAAATCTCGCCGCCTGTTATTTTAGGCTAGTTCTTTCTTGTGAAGAAGAAGAACACGTTTTTGCACGATTGAAGATTTGTATGTAAACTCATTGCAAAACGACAAGAAGATCATTCTTCTTCTCCGCAACTTCGCTTTTGCGCTTCTTGGCACCAATATTGGTTTTCTGCTCCAACACCCAGTGCGAGATTGCAAGTCCCGCGAGCGCTGCTGCTCTCTGCAAGCAAACAAACAAACTTTTAAAGCAAACAAACAAACGTACGCCGCCTGCCACCAGGCAAGATCAGCAGCCGCCTGATGAGCAAAGGTGGTGAGAGACGACGCGCGGTTGGTGCACCCGGGAGCCACGCGCGGTTCTGTCAACAGATCCTTGGTTTCTTTTTTCCCCCCTTTGGATCCAACCAAATAATGTAAATTTTTTAAAAAAAATTTGAAGTCGTAGCCTAAATAGTGTTTTCTTTCATTTTCATTCAATTCAAGATGCATGGAATATCGTTCAAATGGAACTTAATTTTCACAAAATCAATTCTTTTTTTTTTATCAGTTGATGAGTTAATTGTCATTGATAGTGCCCAGTAATTCACAGAGCCCATGCATTTTATTTTTATTCTTTAAAGTCATAATGTTTTCTTTCGCTTACAAGGGGACGCACCCTCACAAAGGGCAGGAGCCATTTTTGTTTTTTCGGAGCCTTCCTACCGGGAATCTACCCGCCGGTTATCACAGGGGTAAAATGAAGAGGAGGAGTTTTTTAGAAACGCAGCAGCACTTTATGCCACCTAAGGACTCCTTTATTCCAAAATGCGGGCTTGTCAGGGCCCCTTATTTCAGGAATGCCCTCACCCCATGGCCTTACTTTACACCAAATGTGGCACACTAATTGCCATAGGTCAGAAAATGTGTCTAAACACATTTCTTTTTCTTTCCTTTTTTTCCAAATATCTCGAAAAAATGGTGCAAGTCAAGGGAATAAATAAAAGAATATGATATTCTCATTTCCCTTTTAAGGAAAATTCGCCCAAATGGGAAAATTCGCCCAAAAAAACACGCTGCATAGCAACTGTTTGTGTGTTTTTTTTTTCCAACTTTCTGAAGTTGTATTAATACATAGCATCCCAAGAGGAATTTAGCCGTAAATGGCAATAGGTTTACAGAACATCAATCAAGAGTAGAACAAAACCTGTCGTAACTTAGTGCCAACGAAACTAAAATCTGAGTCGAAATGCAGCCAAAAAAATCATTTTCTTAGAATCCGGCGATTTTTCAAATTTCAAAAAATTCCAAATGAAGTGATTTCGGAGGTTTTGAAATTGATAGAGGTGAGTGAGCGAGGGGAAAAAATTAGGAAAAAAATCGCCAAATTTCTATATTTGGTTTTTGAGTGTGTAGCCAAAGATATAGAAGAATAAATGAAAGCTTTGTGAGGTTCATAGCCATATTTGGCTAAATCTTCCTGAAGGTGGTCGCCAATTTTTCTACATCTTCCTATGGCTGTTCGCCACTTGGGCTACAAACAAAAATCCCTAAAAAAAACACGGATGCACACGTGTCACCACTGGATTCATTTTCCAATTCAACTGGGACTTGAATCTGGTTCGTTGGAAAATGGGTGGTCAAGTCATAAACGGATAAGATCGAATATTACTTTCCTGAGTCACGCTTCTGTGCTGTCAGCTGCACGGTTCCCTGTGCAGATTCCCGCACCGTCCGCGCAAACACATCTTGCAGTCCTGGTTTCGTGGTTTCGAGGTTTCGATCGACCACTGGTGACGTCGTACCCGTGTGCGGTAAAGGCCTGTGATCGCGTCTACGCGGCCCTTAGTAGGCCTGGCAAAGAAAGCATGCGAGTTCCCTAGCAGACTTGTGTAGGGCCCTGAAAGAGCCTATTCAATCAGAGGTTTTATCTGGTCCTTTCACGGGCCTTGGAAAGCATGCTATTCCTTAGAGGACACATGTATAGGGCCCACAAGGGCCTTATATGATGGGGGTGGGAGTTTTAACTGGCCCTTTGTAGGCCTGGCAAAGCAGGCAAGTCCCTTAGCAGAAATATGTTTGGTGCTCTGAAAGGGTCTATGATCTAGTTTACCTGTCCGTTCATAGGCCTCACAAATTCAAACAATATGCAGGCATGTGTGTGTGGGCCACAAAAGTGCTTTATGATACGAATTTTCCTTTTGCTCTCTTGAGAGACGTGGGTGTGAGGCTGAAAAGGGCCCTTATGAAAGGTTTACTTGGCCTTTTATGCCTTGCAAAAGCATACAAGTTCCTTAGCAAACTGTTAAGGTGGGGGCATTGTCAAAATAAGGACCCTCCTCCACTTGTATATCATTCATGAATAAATATCAAAAAAAAATGTATAACCCCATTTATAAATTGTTTTTCCAATGCCCATTTAAGTATCCTATCCAAGTAAATATTTCAGATTTACTTGCTATTTACCCTTACATATAACTAGCTTTCAATTTAACAAACCTTGTTGTTGAAATGGATGTTGTGTTGGCCCACCATTTTTAAATGTCACATTTTTATTAGAAAGAATGTTCATTGCAAATTAAATACAAAATGTAATCCAACTTGGGCTTCACATTGTGTTGCACTACCAATGACTATTAACTATGTGGATAATAAAAAGATATGCACATTATATTGTGTTAGGATGATATTATTTTGGAAAGGGGGAACGTTGAGGTCTTGTGAGGAATGTTTTGGAAATGGAGAGATATATTGTAGGATGAAGAGGAGGTGGAGTGTGGTCTTTGGAATGAATACCTAATGGATGGGAAGGTGAACCTTGCAGCCAAAAGAAAATGGCGATAAAAAGTTAGGTAGTTGATGTGTTTATATGTTTGGGTGGGTTTATTGTAGGTTAATGGAGTTGAAAAATTATGTGGTTTTGCTTTGCTTGAGTTATGTTGTGATTGTGAAGGAGGAAATTGTTTGTTGCGATTCCATTGACGAATTTTGGTTACGATGGGATTTACAAAATGTTTTTTTGACGATTTTTAAAAGGAACACCACAATGGAAGGGATAAATGGCAGACTATGGAAAGTTAAGTACACAAGTTCTTGATAGTTTTTGTGGGGATGCATTAATGATATGTTTGATTTTCTTCTTGAAGGTTATTTGACAAGAATGCCCAACAATTTTTTCCTTAAATGTTTTTTTCACTCATGTTATTTTTTGTTGTGCGTTAGAGTCAATTTTTTTTTCAAAAAATGGTAGAAAAACATTCATGAATAAAATATGTGGGAATTGGTGAAAGTGATGAAGATTATTAAGGGAAGGCACGTTAGTTTGAGCAAGGCATTAGTATGTGGTTTGGGGAATTTTGGGATGATGTTTAGGGAGACACATTTGTGAAAAAGACCAAGTTTGTTGGTAACTCTACGACTGTGGGTTGAACAATGTTATAGAACTTGAAGGAGAGGGAAATCTATAAATGGTAAGACTATATGATACAATCTTGTCAAATTCACCTATGTGATGTTATGAAAAGTATTGGGATGGGGAGTAGTAATATCAGTCATATTGATGCCAATTGAAACCTTAATAGCCTAAAAAAAAGTTTGGAGTAATATGATTCACTAGACCCAACATATTAATTATGTATCATTGACCATTTGGATCAATTTTAATAAAGAGAAAGGTGAATGCAAGTAGTTGATTCTTATGTAAGGTTCCAATGTGCAATAAGATAGAAATCATGGAATTTGGTGAGAAGTTAGAAAGGACTTCATAAGCCATGTTGATTTTCATACATTTAGTGCATTGAGTTCATACTTATGTTTAGTGACAATCAAGTTATATATGTAGCCTCCTTTTCTTTTTACAATACCATATTACTATGGTCTCACTTATAGGATGTTCTTTGTGAAGGTTGTAATCAACTCCATGTTATTCCATCCTTTGCATGGGCCTCTTACTCTTTTTCATTTTTTATTGTTACAAACAATCTAAGCAAAAGGTCTATGATGCCCACAAGAATATAGTAACAAAGGGTTAATTGCACATTCCCATTAACTATTTTCATATATAACCCTATCATGATTGAAGTTCAAATTAGACATAGGCTTAATGTTATTCTCCCATTCTCACTCATGTGCATCTTTGTAAAAAAATTAAGATTCACAAGAGTTTTGTGAAGTCCTTTAACATTCTAAAATTCTGAATCAATCCTTGGTAAAATTATTCTTGTCCTCTACCTTTCGTGTACATACAAAAAATGTTATCAAATTATTTTTTATTTCTTAATTGCAAAAAATTATATACATAAATTATACATCTTCAATCATTATTTATTTTTGTAGCAACTGATACAACTTCTTTACATTTTTCTTTAATTTTTGAATCATAATACTTTTATTACACCCATTTTTTATCCCCACCATATTTTAAAAAAGATCTCCAAAGCATAATTTGTATTCACCAAATCAATTAGGATTGAACTTGCATCATTTATAAGACCTGGCAATTGCCATGTTGGGGTCCCACAATATGTATGTACTAAACCATGATGGTTCATTTGTTTCCATTACTCTGAAAACTAGAATATTTGGTGGTGCACACCAACATCCCTTTCATGATATTTCTACATTCATTGTTTTCAACACTAAATTAAGCAAATTCAAATAAACAAATAAACATTTTTCTTTTGAAATGGAAAACAAGCAACATTAATCAATTTGAATAAGAAAAAAATTAGTTTCCATAATCACTTGTTAGCATGTGATAAATAGGTCATTCAAGACATTTCAAACTTGCATGGCCTTGTGCTTAAAAACACCTCTGCAGTTTCTTTCATAATGTCATAATCCTTTTCCTTATATTATTTCCATTGTTTTTAAAGCTCCTTGCTTCAACCAACTCTATTCAAATATTAAGTAAATTGGTAAAAAAATTTAGCAAAACAAAATTCAATAAGGCCTTATTTATATCATTTCATGATCGAGGCCTAAGTCTATCTACTACTAAAATTAATGTGATTTTATATATTCAAATTTTTGAAAGGGAATTCAGCCAATATTTATCAATCTAATTTTATTTTTCTTATTAACCCAATTGATCAAATTATGTTTTTGTGTGAGAATTTTTGTGTGTTGTTTAACATGTTCCAATTTAAATAAATCTTCCATCCTTACCCGTATAACTTTGTTTAGTTTTTCTTGGGGTGCATTATGAACTCTTTTAGTTGGTATTACAAATTCTACCGGCATAATTGGTTGAGTACCGTAAACTAATTCAAAAGGTGTATATTGAATTGTCACCTTATAAACCATTTGATATGCCTATAGATTAATGACTAACATTACATCCCAATCCATCTGATTTGCATTTACAAGTTTGGTTAATATTTTACCCAATGTTTTATTAGTCGACTCAACTTGCCCATTCCCTTACGAATAGTAGGTAGTTGACTTATGATGTGAAATCGTAATTTTTCCACAAGTATTTTCAATAGTTTTATTAATGAAATGACTGCCCTAGTCACTTATAAGATGGGTTGGGCAACCAAAGTGAGTAATAATTTGTTCATAAATAAATTTAGTTGTGCTTTTAGTCGAATTGTCACGAAGTGCTTTCGCTTTTACCCATTTACTAGTACAATCACTTGCTATATGATATATTGATTTTCGGTATATCTTGCTACCAATTTTCACTATGAGAAATTGTGTATGTGAAGACCACAATACCTTGCAATTAGAGTTTTAAAACCACTACAAGACAACTATGTTGCAACTACTAGTATGAGGTTTGCAACTAGTTTTTTACTATGAAGCTCATTGGTGCAAGATGTTGGTTACTATGTTGCCATTTTTTTACCATTATTGTCCATTAATTGTGCCACTACTTGGTCACCATAGTGCCACTAGGTGTTTCATATGTACCACTACAAGGCCACTACACTGCCACTATGTTGCGACATTTGGGCCATTATGTGGCCACTATGTTGCCATTATAGGACCACTAAGTAAGTACTACCTATTCATTGTGCATATAAAATGTAAATTTGCAAGCATCAAACTTGATTACAATTCTCCATAAATTTTATTAAAAAATATATATTGGATGTACATTAAGGTTTTCAAGCTTATACACCTATAATGTTTCTAGTTTACATGAGTAAGGGTGGAATTAATAATAGTTGATTCCTTTGCCAATAGCTCCTTGGCACCCACAAGGGTTGCATTTTGTGGCATTGGTGGGTGTGTCATGGGTGTGTTTAGCCATGGCACACCATCATCAATGCCATTCGAAGTAGCACAAGTATCCATCATGATGTGGGATGATCAAAATTCCTTTTGGACTACTACCTTCCATGAAGGATTTTGTTCTTCATCCATGAAGAACACTTGTTGAACTTGGGCAAGAAAAATAAATGGTTTTCATCCTCTACCATCATATACCAGAAATTGCAAACCAAGAACCCTGCCTCATCCTATCTATAGGTTGGAGTCTCCCTAACATCATTTCCATTCCTAACCCATGCACATCACATGAAAATGATGGGAATTGAAATGGGTCCATAATCTAGTTTGAATATGTCTTTTATAACACTGACATATTTTGCCATTACATCACCATCCCCCATGTGGGCTTGTCGTTGGTCAAAAATTGATGCCACCCCACAATAAAAACTAACCATGCTTTCCGTATTACAATCATTCGCTCAAAAGTGATTGCCATATGCTTTCATCCATTGATACCTCAATGTGGTCGTCTTTGGAGGGCAACTTAGAGCCTTTGCATCTAGCTTTTCCATGGGGATCCCATTATGTCGATGTTCCCTCATGGTGCCTCACACCCATTCCATAAGATTGGGGAAACTAGCTTTTCCCTCCACCCTCCTTTCATCCGTTTCCTTCTTTTTTGCCTTGTATTTATTAAAGACTAGCCACATGATCAAATGCAAATTTGAAACTACAAAAAAAATTCAAACTGTGCATGCCTATGCCATTTCCTTGCAATTGGGTTTACACTAACACATGCAACTATGTTTCTATATTTTCCTCACATGCAACTTGATTTGAGATGCAAATTAGTATTTATGGAGATAAAACTTAATGGTAGTTCACATCTAGAACTACAATGCAACTCTATTGATACTAATATTTCTTATTGACAACTATAAAACAACTGGTAGCCAATGTTGATCTAGCACCTAACCTAAACAACCATTACAATTGTGTTAGTGAGGACATAATGGTGGGCAATGTTTCAAATAGCCTAGCCCAAATCAACTGATCTACCTGTTCTCTGGAACACTTCTCCACTAACACCTTCCTCCTCTTCCTCAACATCCCACACTTGACAACTCATCGGCATCCTTGCATATACTTAGTGAGGAATCTTGTTGATTCTTCCCTAGCATAATTTTTCGCCATGCATCCCTCATGCTACCTCATACACCGGACATAACCCTTTAAATTTTTGTTCATCTATTCAATGTAATACATCCATTGAGTGTGGATGAGGCCACACAAATCAAGCTCTTCAACAAGATGAATCACAAGATGTATCATCACATCAAAAAAAAATGGGAGCATCACCATCTCCAACATGCAAATAGTTGTTGCAACATCCTCCTTAAACATGAAAATTTCATTAGAGGTTATGACTTTTGCACATATCCGTTGGAACACCCTATTTAACCGCATGATGGGTTTTCAAGTGTTCCTTTGCATGAAACCCCTTAAGCATAAAGGGAGTAGGGTTTGCATGAGGTATCCCAATCATGTGCTTTCATGCTAGCCCACCTTTTGGTTAACACATGCTTAGCCAAAGAGGTAGAGTATTTGGATGGTACTTTTAAGGATGCAAACCAACTTTGGAAAATTGAAAGCTCCCTTTCATTTAGCACATAATTGGCATGTGGCATCATCCACCATGATGGGTTTTGTGGGTTGCGACTAAGCCATAGGTGAGACATAGGTTTTGCACCTCCAAGTCCTGCTTCACCTCCTTGTTGTCCTTCTCACCACAAATGGTCCAAATTACATTTCCACACACATTCTTTTCCATGTGCATAACATCTAGGCAATGCCTAATCAACAAATCCTACCATAATCCATCAACTCAAATCGATTTAGTTTAGTAATATTAGTTGGCCTTGGTTCTTCTACACAACTTCATTGCAATTATAATGATCTTTGCAAGACCACATTGTAACTGTGAAAGTACAAATGTAGTAATATTAGTTGCAGAAAGGAGTGTTGTCCAACTTTACCTACCTACTACAACCTACCTACCCACCCACCCACCTACTTACCTACCTATTACAACCTACTAACCTACCCACCCACCCACCTATTTACCTACCTATTGTAACCTATTCACCTACCCACCCATCTATCGGTTTATCAATTCGCCCACCCACCCACCTATTAATTATTACCTACCTATTTACCTAGCTACCCACCCACCTACCTCCTTACCTATTTATTTACCTATTGGCCACTTGCCTATCGGCTTACCCGACCACCCACCCACCCACGATGCCTATTAATTACTTACCTACCTACCTACCTACTTACCTAGCTACCCACCCACCTACCTCCCTACCTACTTACTTACCTACCCACCCACCTGCCCACCCACCTACCTCCTACAACATACCTACTTACGTACCTCATAATTTCATAATGATGTGTTGAAATAAACATGTGAAATAAAAAAACTTGACAAAAGTTGAACACCTTTTGATGTTCCATTGGTTAAAGATTTGGTTTATCATTGGAGAGGTCAAGGGTTCAATTCCTAATACTTGTAATCTATGTACATGCTTAGGGGGTTAAGGTAGGTAACTAGGTTAGGCTAAGTAAGTTAAGTAGGTTATACTAGGTTAGGCTAGGGTAGGCTACCACCTACCTACCTACATTTCTATGACCTACCTACCTACTTGCAAATTATTTTTTATAATAAAATTAAAGTAAATTATTTAACTCATTTGATTAGTCAAATGGTCTTTATTCTGTTAATCAAAAATACCACCTCGGTCACACTAGACATGTTAAAATCGACTTGTCCAAAATGACAGGGGGTCTTTCCCCCCCCCCCCCCCCCCCCCCCCCCCCCCCCCCCCCCCCCCCCCTTTTTTTTTTTCTTTAATTAAATACACAAAAAAAACATTACTTAAAAAAAAAATATAATACACAATA
>Ga0116231_10001327_pt1 | contig 50102 bp, 40 predicted proteins | sample S1TSphgellanicum_2_FD_89695 | JGI IMG/M metagenome (GOLD analysis project Ga0116231, IMG submission 89695) | Host-associated microbial communities from peat moss isolated from Minnesota, USA - S1T2_Fd - Sphagnum magellanicum MG | ecosystem: Host-associated > Plants > Peat moss > Unclassified...
TTCACGAAATAATTAAATTTTCAAGAAAAATGGATTCAACAGCCCCAATCTGAATATTTTAGAATTTCAACAATAGTTTTTAATTTTGCTAAGTCCACAAGTAAGCTTCAAGGTTTTTATCTTTATGTTTTGAAATGGTTTAATTTGAATTAGAATTCTGACAAATTGTTCTTAGATTTTTATTTTATTTTTTGGGCAGGTCGTCTTCAGAATTAATTTGTGTCGAACATGAGTTGTAAGTAAGGTTTTAAAACTAAATCTTGTCTAACTCCCCTAAGTCATCTGAACCAAAAAGAAGATGATAAAGAAAGCTTCCAACAACTCTAAAATCAGATTTTCAATATTTAATGCAGCAATTTGCATCTCATTTCTCTTCAATTGAAATTCAATTCAATCTAAATCCAACTCATTTTTCTTATCCTTTCCTCATCATTGATGGTGTGGAGCAGCATGGAGCCCCAAGTATAAATTATTTGACTGATACCTAAGACACTTTGTATAAGATTCTGAAACTTGAAGATCAATTTCTGGCTAATAATAACACCCAATCAATTTTGAGCCCAAATTAAATTAAAAATTTTATCATAAAATTTGGGAAAAATGCTAACTTTTATTGTAGGTTTTCATTTAATAAAATGAATTTTTTTAAAAGAAAAGATAATTCAATATATTTTATGCAAAGACACATAATATTCAATATACATATAAAATTATTATTAACTAAAATACATGTTTAAAATGTGAGGAATATAACATTTACATTTTTATTTATGTCAACTAATTATTATAAATTGTTTTTCATAACTAAAGTAAAACTTAACAAAGTTGATTTTTGAAAGGCCTATTTATAAATATATATGTTATAGGTAGGTTGGTAGGTACGTATAAATATAAATCAAGTCATGAAAATATTTATTTTTCTTAATGAAATATTTTATATTAATTTAAATTTTCATTTTCCTTCAAATAATTTGAGAAATTTTATGTTTATTTATAATATATATGTAAACCATTGAAAAAAAAATTCCAAATGAAATTTCATTTGCTTCATTTGAAAAAAAATTGAGGAAAAAAAAAATGCATGTCAAAATTTGGATTGGAAATTTAAGATTGGAAATTTAAATTCTTAAATTTAAAATTATTTAAAAATAAACATGTTTTTAGGGATTTTTTGCCAAATTACAATACAAAGTCATATGGTGGTTGGGTGGCACATTAGGTTGAACATGAACCAAGGTTCAATTCTAGTTCCTAACATATACAATATATTGTAGGCATAAAGATCATATACATATTGCACATATGTATAGATGTACAATACATATATATGCATGTGGAGTAGGTAGGGTTTACGGTTTTAGGGTTTTAGGTTTAGGGTTTAAACCTACCTTCAATCAATCTACCTACTTATTAATTACATTTTTGGGTTTACCCTATTGACCAACTAGAAAATTACCTGCATTCAATCTTTTATCAACGAAACATTGCGGTATCAATTACACAAGCAAATGAATTCAAGGTGAACACCCATCTAATGGCAACATCTTACAGCAAGGATGGCACACCAATTTATTGGAAATTAACTGCTGTTGGGCAGCCAGGTAGGGTTTAGGGTTTAAACTAAAATGAAGTCCCCTGCATATAACCGGTAATGAAAGTGTTGCCTCAAAAGAAAAATGCAGCTGCTTTGACCCAACCTCACATGATGATAGCAGTAGGCCGATACCTAAAGTTGGTTGGACAAAGAGCGTGCAAATAAGACCTAGAAGCCATTGCAAAATAATAAAAGTCCTCATGTTTTCTGAGCTAGATGCACTTATGAGCAGATTGCTGGAAAAGGCTCAAGTCTGCCTGTGAAGTCCTGAAGATGCACTTAATCTTGTCCTCAAGTATTAAAATGCATCAACCATTTTGAACTCAATAAACTTCCATTGGACAAAGGAAGCAGCAGAGAATTAAACTCGAGGTAGTCACGGGCCATTTCTAGAAGTACATGCAGATATCCAAGCACCCAGTTGAATCACTCCATAAGAGAGCAAGGATGGTGGAGTATGGGCAAGACAATCACCCTAAGGCCTACAACTAAAACCTAACTAACCTTCTACAAGCTACAACAGCGAGAGGAAAACCTCATTACCTCATGACCAAGTTGGTGTACAGCTTCAGATCCCCTAAAATGACCTGTTAGTGCTTATTTAATGACACTGTCATCAACCAGATTCAGGTACTGTACTTTCACCCAAGTGTGGGTTGTCAAGGTAAGGAAGGAGAGTCCGCCATGCATCAGCAGTGTCTGATGCCAGTTGGGCCTGTGCACAAGCAAAGTCATGGAGGACTAGTCCTAAGTCACGTGTTTTAGCTTCCTGAAACTGTACCATCTCTTTCTCCATTAGCCTAACTATCTCTTCATACCGCAGTTTCGCCTCATCACTTTGTGCCTTGATCTGCCATATGTGCAGAGAGACCAATCAGTATGTTTACAAGGGACTCCAATGGCATTGCAGACAAAACAATGAAAACATACAGCAATAATGGCATTTCTGTACCAAACTTACTTCTGTGACCTCTGCCTCCACCTCTCCTGCCTTGTCTGGCCTCAATAGCTTTAGCTTTTCTCTGTACTCCCAAGAAGCATATGACAAACAGTAAGAAAGATACACTGAGACATAAAAGCGATTATACTCCTCCCCACCCACCCAGCCCCAACAACCAAAACATATTTGGATACTTGTTACTCGTTTTTTAAAGATAAGGGCATGTAAAGACCTGCTCTGATTATCTCAGTGTAATTGGAGGGGGCATGATACAAATCATACTTTTTCCTCCACTGTTTGGAGGGTGTTTCAAAAACAGAATGCCCACTCCGGCATGTGTTCAGTTTTTTAAAACACCCCCCATTTTTTGCTTTTCACATAATACCTGCCGGGTATCACATTAAACTAAGAAAAAGAAATCAGAGCAGGTCTTAATGCTTAGTAAAGCCATCAGCCTCAGGGTTTACCCTACACCAAATATCTAGCAACACCAGGGCAACAACCAATGTGAATGAAATCTCAATAAACTAAACATGACACTGTTCTTTCTCACAAGCATGACTTGAACTAAACCTAAGAGTTTTTGTTGTTGATGTTATGACACCTGCAAGTTGGTACTACTCATAGCACTCAATTTTCTGCACCTCGGTGGGCATATATGAGTTGCCAATATTCCACACAGAACAGCACCCAAAGACCCAAAGATCATATTTTTTGTAGGACCCTTTTCATGCAGACAAACATAGAACTGAAGAGAAGAGGCCAAAAGAGTGTACAGGTTGAGTTCTTTCAACTTGGAGCTTTCAGTCAGCTCTCGATGTTGCCTGTAAGCTTGTGCTCTGTCTGCCATCACCACCTGGGGCATCCCCACAAGTGAGACCTTCAATTGCAGAGCTAAAATCTGATAGGATGAAAACCTATTCCAGCTTAAATCTATAATAGTCCCTACAATGCATGGCTCACCAAATTGAAGAAAGATGGCCAGCACAAAACATCAATGATGAACACAAGACTATAGAAGCTTGCCAAAGAAAGAGTTCAAATGATGGTTTTTGGTCATACCTTAATGGCTTGCACAGTGCGCACATACTCCTTAAGTGGCTCTTCAAAAATCAATAGCAAATCAAGTCCCTGCCAAAGGTCACACCAAAAACCAAGAGAATGGAGTTCCCATCTCAGAAGCCCAAACCATGAAACAAGTCACCCTTCCTGTTGTCTGCAATGACTGTCATCGATGACAATGGTCCACCATAGAGGACAAGTGGTGCAGTCATTGCAGACAACTGGAGAAATGTCTGCAATGACTGCAACCACTTGTAACAGTATGTAATGGTTGGAGAACCTAACCTTATTTTGTAGCTTGAAAGAAAGTTGATCTGCACAGCCTCCCAAGTCAGCAAAAGCTTTCCCAAGAGAACCACCCTCACAGTTGCCTAGAAGTTTTACAGACTTCCCAAAGTCGGACAAAACCTGCCCTAGCTCTGCAAACAAAGGACAGAAACACTACTTCGTGAGAATAAGGACTCTAGCCATAAGTGACCGTACATATTGCTACTGGAATCAACTACAAACACGTATCCACAATAGAGATCCACCATAGAGGACAAGTGTCAGGCTCATGCAGCTGAAGAAATGACTGAGGAAGGAGATTCAGTTGCACCTCGTTGCCGCTTGACTAGCTTCATAGATTGCCGTTGTGCCTCTGCTAGATGGTCTTCGAGCTCAACAACATAATGTTTCAACTTCTCATATTCAGGATCTGTTTCCTCGACTGGTTTGTCCTTTCCAAGCACCACGTCACTCACTTTCGTTTGCACATCCTAGTTCAACAGGTAAGTCAAGACAGCCCATCAACAAACAACACAGCAAAGCACTTCTTGTTCTGAGTACCCTGTTCATTGATCTATACCACCTAAAATAGGAAGATGCCTTGACATTACCTTGAACATCTGCATGAAGTCACTGGGTTTCTTCTTGAAAACACTGCCCTCTGCAGATCTTGCTCTCTCCATAGCCTGGAGTGATTGGAAAAACCAAGGCAAGCATCTCAAAAGTCATTAGGTCAAAACAAAAACACAGTAATCATGCCTGCCAGATCTGCAGAATATCCGATACTCAGTGAGTCAAATCATATTATCTTTCTCTCTCATTTCTGCCCTCTTCTTCTCCTTGTGAGACTTCAGTATCAAAATCTCCAATGGCCCTAACTTGCTTTAAGAGGACCTGGGAGTGGATACACATACCCAGACCTCCTCATCAGCCTGCAGAAAATTCTTGAGATCCTCACTCATGCGCAATTGTGGATGTGTAGCAATACGGTTCATGAAGACATCTAAGGCTCGCCGCCGAACCTCAATGAACTCTGCACTGAATCGGAACTTCTCTGCAAATCAAAGAATCCTCTCAAAACCACCAAAAAGGAACTTATTTGTGATCCCTACAAACAAATATACAAAATAGTTCTCTAGGACTGGGTCATAGACATACCAACAGCACTCTTCTCAGGAAGTGGTGGAATCACAATCCCTTTATTTCGCTCTGCCAATCGCTCATGCAGCCAGACAAAATCACTGAACCGTCTTATGACAATCTTCTCGGGCCCACGATATTCTTGCATGTTTGTCTACATAAATCAAGATACACAACAACCTATTTAGGAGCTCAAGCTATCATTCTGGACTCAATAGCTGTGCCTCAGAGTTTGACCTTAACAATCAATCCATGAAGGATCAAGATTGCACCAGACGAATGCATCAAATTGGCACTGCAGATGGTAGATAAAAAAGCAGAAATCTGACCCCTTGAAATGGCAATGGACAATGGGCTTCACAGGAAGAAGAGACAGACAGACTGCAAGGCATTGTACATCAGTTTGGCACAACAGATAGATTTAAAGCAGAAAATCTGATCCAAGGGAGAGACAGAGAACGCACGGCAGTTTCCATAGGAGCTTCATACCCTAACTTTGAAGAGAAAAGCTCAGAGGAGACCAGGAGAACATAAAACAGGCTTTCCTCAGGAGAAAACACTAGGTTGGACACTAGAACAGCTATAAGGTGCTGAAGACATTGATTAGGATAGAGAGAGAGAGAGAGAAACACACACACACACTCGCATACCTTAGTGCTGACACGATATGAGATGTAGGCTTGCACTCCAGAGCCAAGCTTTACAGGATCCGTAACAGAGATGGAAAGAAAAGATTGGCCCGATCCTGCTCCGGCCATGGAGGGGCTAAGAGGAGGAACTCCCCCTGCACTCCTCTGCAACATGAAAGGTTCCATCACCACTCAACATCAAAAAATCACAATTTCCTGTTCTTCAACAAAAGACATAATAAGAGATAGAGAGAGAGAGGAGCTTCCAATTCTTGCACACAAGCAAATCATCCCCTAAAAAAACTGACAATCTCAAAAAACGTAAAATAAGCAAATCCAAGCATCCCTAGAACTGGACAACCAGAGCTTTCTTTTTTCGTTTTGTTTCCTGTTCGTTATTCTTTCCACAGAAAGGGGGAATGGAGCAGCCAAGCAAAACCTACCCGGGTGGTATTCATAGTTGTCGTATGTGGAATTCTTCTAATGCCACCACCAAAAGAAAGGAGAGATCGATTGTTGCCAAAATGATTTTGCCAAAAGACTAACGCGAGCCTCGTCAGCTAGAAGAAAAAGAGGAAGAGGAGGAAGAAGAAGAAGAAGAAGAAGATCGCGATGATCGGAGGTGAGTACTAGGGATCCGTGTAAGAGGAAGAAGATGCGTCTGGAATCATCATCCCATTTCTACGCGCAACCATCGATCACGTTCGCGTCGTCAAGATCTTCTGTGCGCGCTCGCTCGCTCGCTCGTCTGTGTCTCTCGCTGTCTGTCCGTCTCTTTCTGCATCGTTCTCTCGCTCTCTTCGTCTCAGTGGCTGTTTGTCCGGCGGGTCTAATCAGGGGTTAAACGGGTACCTAATCCGACTCTTTGCAAAAGTGAGTAGTTAGTAGTTACCTAGTAGTTACCTAGTAGTTAGTAGTTACCTATGAGTAACGTGTTAGGCTTGGCGTGAGAGTAGTAACTTGGGGTCTACTCCAGTGTTGGCCGGTTCTTCCTCATTTTTAGAGAACCTTGGGTGCCGGCTTTGACACTTCATATTCGTTTTGGAGGTGCTGTGTGGGCAGCAGGGTTTTTTTATTTTGGTGATCTATAGCCAAATTTCGCCATTGGCCAAGGGTTGGCCACATCAACAAAGGAAAATAATGGGCAAACAATGATGTCATTTTGCCAATTTTATAGAATAAAATGGGCAGCCATAGCCAATCAGCTTTGTGAATTATGTACATTCTTGGCACAATGTTAGTTGTCTTGATCATGGGAGCTGCCAAAAGATCTTCAATTGTAGCCGTTAGATCATTGAGGCCCATATCTTTGGTATCCCTTTTGCCATCCACTTCCAAAAGTAACCAAACCTTAGTTCTCCCTCAATGTCAGCCTTGCTAGCCAATGCTAGAACTAGCAACACTCCTTCTTCACAATTGCCACCCCTTAAAGAAGTTAGAATGTTAGAACTTAGAAGTATTACCCAAATTGCAAGCAATGAGCTCTAACCTCCATGTCCATTAAACCTTTAAACTTTAAACATGTTGCCTACCATTTTTGCATTGATTAGTGTATAATGTACATGGAATATGGATTTTGGGTCATGGATGTTTAAGCTTGTTGCATGGGATGGATTTTGCTTTAATGGCATATGTTTGTTGGCACATTGATTTCAAAAATGGAGATGACGAACTTGATTTGATGATTTTGAATGCAAGGCAACTCATTGCTTGTAAACTTGAGTCTTTGATTTTAGGGGCCTTAAAGTTTGGAAAACTTGGTAAGTGTTTCATCTTGATTCCTAAATCCCTAAACCTTATATAAAGGTTGAAGGCTCTTGTAAATTACAAGTTTGAATGTTTCATCTAATTCAACAATTTGAAGCTAATTGTATGCACATTGTGTGCATTGTGGTATTTTGTGCAAATTTATTTTATTATGTGTGTGTGCATTGTGCAAGTCTCTTGGTGCCAATGAATCCCAAGTACTAACTTTCGAGGTTGTTTTTTCAAGTGTGTTGGTTGTCAAATATAAAAACTAATCACATTGTGTGTGTTTTGGTGTGTGCATGCATTGTGCCCTCAACATTGTGTGTGGATTTGTCAAGGTTGACTGTGTCTTGCAAGTAAATACCAAGGGCTAGGACCTTGTTCATTAGTGTTCACTACCAATTTTTGAATCGTCAAATTTGTCATTCTTGTTTGTCAAGATGAACATGAAGAAGTGTGAATTGTGATTTGTAAACCTAAACATAAATAGATCATAAACATAAAATGGAAATCTTATTAGAAGGATATAATGCCTTTCATTCAAATAGAGAGGGATCTTACGTCTACTTATAAGTGTAATATCTTACAGGAGAAAGATCCCTTCGAGTTTTAACAATTAAACATGACATTCCTCCTCCTTTTAAGAGAAAGATCCCTCTGAGTTTTAACAACTAAACATGACATTCCTCCTCCTTTTGAAGAAGGATCTTCTTGAATATAAAGTGCATTCCCAATATAATAGGAAATTTTTCTAAATGTCATATGCATTTAAATAAATAAGTAAAGTATTCGATGATTAGTTTGTAAGTAGATGATGTGTGTGAACTAAGATGGTCAGAGTGAACCGACATTTATTAATGCACTACAAAGGATGGATGGCACTTACTAAAGAAACAATTTGTTTTTGACTTTCAATTTTTAGTTAACCATGGTGGTTGGCTCAATTTGTTTTTTACTACCTACTTACTAACAACAAGTAAATGGGTTATTAATAGGAAGACCACATCCAAGTTGTTAATAGGTAAGTAGTAAAAAAAATATTTATTTATGTATAAATAGTTTACATATCTAGTAGTTACCTATTTCCTACCTATTTATTACATTAAAAACTTACTTTTAACATAATGTTTTACCAAGGTGAAACTAGACATTGGACTCATTTAAGATTTGTTCACAACTAAATCATAAAGGAACTAAATTAAATTGTGGATTTCAACTATATTTCAATTCAATGTATTTGAATTGAATTGAATTAAATATAAATTCAATTCAAGTTGTAATGCAATGTTCTTCGTGTTTCATATAGGAATGAATTAATGTATCTTCATGTTCCATAAAGATATTCATCTTTTCTTTGTTTTTCCAAGGCTTTTAGTTTTGGTGTAAATAAAAAAGATTTATTGCATGTTACACATTGCATCATATCATTATTACCCTATGGCCAAAATTCACTTATATCACAGTTATCTCAACACGTCATGTCATTGACATATGAACATGTGTTGTTTAATTAAACTTCATGTGAATATGTTAACAAATTGTCTAAAAGATTATTAAAATAGGAGCAAATGTCAATGCAAAAAATGAAAATTCTATAACCCTATTTCTACATTACAAAACAACATTATTCATAAAACATTTTCAAGTTCCATTGTCAAAATAAAAAGGTGCAAGAAATTCTTTCAAATTGCATCAAGAAAAAATGTTCAAAAATAGAAAGGTAGGACAAGAAATAGTCAAAAATTCCCTTCAAAACTCCAATTCAAATTCAACAACTAACTACATACACTACATTTTTTCTTCACTAACCTATATGTTTCCTTGACACCTATACCACAACCTAATTTTAAATTTTAAAATAAACATCAATTTCAAACAAAACACATAATTTCAAAATGTCAATTGAAAGTGTAACTTGAAATAAAACCCTAATTAAAAAATTAATTTGAATTTCAAATGAAATCTTAATTTGAAAATTTTAATTATGACCTTATCTAAAACCTAGAAATGAAGTAATTACCCAATCAAAAACTAATCCTTAATTTAAATTGAAATCCAAAGAACTTTTATACAAATATTTAATTTCAATGCTTAAATTAAACCTTAATTTCTAGCCAAACCCTAAACCCTAATCCAAAATTAAATTTACAAAATTAAAATAATAATAAATTACAACCTTAAATTCAAATTAATAAATCAATTTGAATTTCAAATGAATTCATATGTTAACCAAAAAATTAATTTCAATAAAAACTAAAAATAAGAGGAACTAAAAAAAAACGATTAAACTAAAACCCTAAATTAGAACCTATATTGTTAAACAATCTAAGAAAAATGTTAAACCCTAAGTCTAAAAGCTTAATCTAAACTCAAACCCTAGAATTAAAACTATAAAATTATATTTTAACAATTATAACCTAGATCTATACAAACTCAAACTTGAAATTGCAAACAAAATTAAAAATATAAAGTGAAGTCTAATACATAACATAATATTTGCATAAGAGTACAAATGATATGAGTTAAAATCCTATCAAGGCCCATCTAGTTACCTTTAGCCAAAAAATGGAACCATTATTTTGCTTTCAAAATGATGTCATGATGTCATGGTGTCATATAAAAATATATAATTTGTCATACTAACCATTTTTACATAAAATAAGATCACAAAATTTACAAAAATATATATTGTTTAAAGAAAAATGTTATACACTATATCAAAAACCTATACAAATGTCATTCACACTTTTGTATATTTGAAACACAAATTAAAATTAAAGACCCAAATTAAACAAGTGTCAATTTGATTTACTAGATATCACAAATATGAAAATGCAAGTTACAACTTAAACATTACCAAATTCCCATATAAAATTCAAAGAATCCAAAAGGTCCAAATGAAAATAGTACACAAACTAACATAACTTAAGCATTACTACCATAAACAAAAAATTTAAAGATAGTATGAGAAGCTTAGTGACTTGAGGTTTAATCTCCTCAATCCTTGAATTACCAACATCATCAACTATTAGGTATCAATAAAAATTTATTTTCAAGGTTTTTGTTTAAAACACATGTGCATGCAAACCTCCTAATTGGATTAAAATTTTTGTAAGCTTCCAAGACTAAAGCTTAAAAGTGATTGACTACATAGATATAAGTTCCAATGTTTATGGAGTTGATTATGAATCAACCCCACACATCTTTCAAAAAAATTAAAATTGGAAGTGAATCCACAAACATCTTCCAACATCTAACCTCTCTTCAAGTCATGTGGTCATCAAAACCCAAGTGGGTGCATAAGTACAAAGTTGAAATAATATTCCTTGAAGTTGATTAATTTTGTTTGTTAGTCCTTGGTATGAAAACCAAACATAAATCCAATAAAGACCAATGGCTAGAACCATCACAAAGGAGACAAAGGGAAGGCCAAGGAAAGGCCAAAAGACGCATAGCCCATAGGAACCAAAAAAGGGAAAGAGCTAGTCCTTCTTGTAGTAGGAAGTTATCTCACCCATGACCCCTTTAATGTTATCGACATGCAAATCATGGGATCTAATAGTAATGGGAGGTCTAAAATAAGCATCACATGCCAACGCAATTTTCTTATTTGTAGCCAAGGTTAAAGCATGCTGAAGAGTAATACTAACATGTTGTTTGAAAAATTAAATGCAAAAAGACAAGGATAAATGACCTTCTGAGTGTCTATCATGCAAAAAACGAGTACACTCTTTAATGAAACGATCCATATCATGCCCAGGGGTGTTGTGCACCTTCATGGCAATTGGAATAAAATGGTGCCCCTCATGAAGCCTTTATACTTACGGATCTTAACAATGGCGTTAAGTTTCATAGTTACACTTGTTGGTCAACTAATGACACTCAAAGCCATTGTCATTCACATTGGGTCAATAACCACCACATTGGCAATAAAGACATAGTCCTCGCGGGTCATGTAAAAATTGGTTTGTAATGAAGTTCTTGATGTAAAAGCATACCATTGTTCTTTCCATACAATGTGCCCATTCCTTCAAATGAAGGCATACATGATGTTTATAACGGTGCCATGTGTGGCTATTCATTAACCTCCAAACGATAAATGTGTTAAATGCATGTCAAATGCATCTAATTATCCACACATTCACACATGAAAAAACTAGATGTCAAAGGTTGAATCAAATTGAAATGAAAACACATTGTTGAGGTGAAAGTAAAATGTGTGATGTAAAACAAATGGATAGATGGCCTAGCAACCAACCATAGCCCTACCCACTTGCCTGAACAAAAACAAATGTGGGTTCTAGATGTTGAGAAAATGGAGTCATCCTCCAATATAGCCCTAAACGATGTGTTTTGGTGGATGTCCATTAAAGATGCCTATGGCCTTGGGGCATTGGTAATTACCAAACTTTCAAAAAAAACGTGCATTTTTCTAGTTGTAGGAGAAATGTTATCTCATAGTGCATGAAAGCATGACTGAAGGAGGTGTGGGCCCCTTTCAACTTGAGAGACATACTTTTCCAAAATGGGTCTATCAAAAATACAAAACCTCAAGCATAAATAAGAAACCACCAAAACCCAACTCCCCAAAAAAACAAATGGGGCACAATCCTCCATAGATAAAAGGCCTATACCACAAAAAGAGATCGATAGTCAAACATAACGTCTCATTAAGGGGTCTTGAAGAAACTCCCATAATCTTGGACCCATAATGTCCCCACGTACCTACATAACTCTCCTAACGGAAACCATCAAAATAGATAAGAAAGAAGAAGAAAGAGGTATTGTCCGTGTGAAATAATAAGGTCAACAAGCTATACATGAGGACAAAATGCCCACAATAACCTAAGCATCTCCCAAAAGAGGAAAATCACACGTCCTGCGATAAATCTTCATCAAAAGTCCTAAAAACCCAATAGCACATCCAAAATGTATAAACCATTTACAACCAAAGTGCAACCTTGAAGATTTTTTATGTTTAAAGATATCCTTGAAGGACTCCAAAACTTGCACTTTGACATTTTGACCTTAAGCCCAATTGACGCACTCCCAACTCCTTAAAGGACTCAAATGTGAATCCAAGTAGAAGACAGTGGAAGAGGGAGGAGTGAGTCGAGGCACACTCTTTAACTCACAACACTTTGAGGGGTAGAAGGGCGTGTTAGAGCTCCAGGATGGGATTAGGAAGAGTTGACAAGCTTCAGTCATTCACACAGGCCTGCACACAACCCACACAAAGTGATTAGTGCATAGCTGGAACACCCTTAGTGCTAGGATGAGCCACGGGCAACACGAACACACTAGACTCACCACGGCCCGGATTTGGGGGAAACCACCACCTTCCCCCTCATAGTATACTTTGTGGCTAGCCATGGAGCCTACATCCAAATGGCTTTCCAAATGGCCCATTTAAAACATCTACGTTCCAAAAGCTTTCCAATGATATAAAGAACGCCACAAACCATTGAGTTTTGACCCCTAAAATCGCTCTATGAAGTTTCAGGAGTTCACTGGGACTCCATCTCCCAAAGTGGGAGTTGCCTTGGGAGTGTGAGGGTTCACTCTCTCATACTCCCTCACATTTCTTACACTCCCGAAAGTATGTGATGTGACTCCCGGGCTTCTTCTTTCCTTGACTCCCGGGCTTCCTCTTACCTTGACTCTCGGGCTTCCTTTTGCCTTGACACTTGGGCTTCCTTTTGGCCCACAACCTTGTAACCCCTTTGCTTTGGTCGCGAGCCCAAAACTAGGGTTGCGACACCAACTAGGGTTAATTGGGTCAAAAGGTGGTTAAAGGCACGAGTAATCTCATTTATAAAGCCCAAGATGTGGGTATCATCCATTAAGGTTGGAAAAATGTGGTTGGGGACTTGCACAATGGTTTTTAGAAAAGTTTAATAATGGGCCAAAGCAAACAAACGACCTCTTAAGTGGTCCCCCTACCTCATGCTTTAAAATGATTTAATAATGGTGACCCCTTCCACCTATTGCCCATGCTAGTAGTAAAGAGAAGAATGAACACCATAAAACAATATAGTAACAGGAACATGCTCGCCAAAGGCCCCAATGCATCACATGATTCTTTAAAAATGGTAGTTCAAAAAACATTATTAACGGATTTTCGACATCGACCTACATCACGGCCCAATTAGGATGTAAGTCAAGGAGAGCTCGGATGCCAAAAAGGATGGTTTCACAACCTAAAGGGGTCGATATTCCAAAGTGATGGGGGGATAAGTGTTTTAAAAATAACCCTCAAAGTTGTAGGACAATGGAACGACTAATAAGTCAAAGAAACACCTCACCTATGGTAATAGGACGAAGACCTCTAATGTTCTTTGCCATTGCTAACAATTTGCTAGCCCCTAGCATTAAGGCCATCAACCTATGGATATCCCCATAGGCAACCACAACAATAGCTTGAAATAATTTCAAAAACCCAAAAGATGGGTCTTTTGGTATGAAGGGCCCCAAGAGATGTTCATATATCATCCTAGATATCCCACTTGAAAACAAATGGGGAACAATGGTTAAGGTTTGGGCAAACATAATCCTATCCAAGAAAAAAATGTGTTCAAGTTGATATTCAAAAATAAAAGGAAGGACGTGGTTTGAAGGAGGGGGTGCAGTTGGTGCAAGCTGTAATAGTGTCCTTTGATAGAATAATTGGCATCATGGTTTGGAAAACTTTAAAAACATGACTATATTCATTGGTTCTTCCCAAAATTAGACATCAGTGAAAATGAGTGGTTGAAGAATTGTCCAAATAGTGGTGAAAATGGGGAACATAAGAAGCACGAAAAGACTTTTCCTGAAAAAAAGACTAATCGTTCACCAAAATTTCCTAAAGTGAACAAAGACCTTTTGCTAACTTGAATGACCTTTTCAAGTATAGCACAAACACCAACGTGGCAATAGGAGGAAAGGAACCACATTAACTTGTTTGTCGAATTTCGAGCAATTTGGTCAAGGGTTAAGTGAAAAGCATGCCTGACCTCATCCTGGATGGCTTGAAGGATTTCATGAAACAAACAAAGGCATGCGAAATGAATTTCAAACAACCCCAAAATGAAATTAAATTAAATTCGAAACCAACCCCAAGAAACAAAAAGAATAAAGCCCGGGAAAAACATAGGAGGCAAAGACACATGCATAGAAAAAATAGCTTGGCTAGCTTGGGAAATGCAGTTAACAAGAAGGTGAACATTCTTGACATGCCTTGGGAAGTTGCTTAAAATGTAAAGGCCCAAACAATGAAGACAAGGGGTATCTTGAACAAACAAGGGATGCAAAAAGGAAGCCATCTAGAAAAAGGCTACACCCAAAAGAGCCTAAGCAACCCCTTTAAATTTTTGAAAAAAAAAAGAAAAACCTAAAAACTAACCTAATAAATAAATAAATAAATAATAATAAAAAACTTTCCTACCATTACAAGAACTAGTCAATGATGGCAGGCTTGGTTGTTGTGTATCCCATGATATCATTGTAGCTTGTTAGCGAAACAATAATAGTAGCAATAGTCTCAACAAAACTTGGCACCATCTCCACTTTCAACTCCAATGCCAATTTCTATAATAGCTAATTGAATGTATGCCATTGCTCCTATTGCTCTCACAAGCCACATTTGTCTTTAGCGCAATGTTGTTGTTACTATTTGATTTATCCTTAGTGATGGTGGACGCTATTACTTTATGCTTTAGAATATTTGTTAGTCACCCTATTGTTGCCGCCATTCCTTTACATCCAATACCAATTTAGATCCATTGGTATGAAAACTAGGGTGTTGGCATCATTTTGCTAAATTAACTTTGAACCAACCCAAACAACCATAATAAGCTTTTAAAAAAATAATAAGACAAAAAACACCCAAAAAAAGGGGGGGAACCATCACCCAAACAACATCAATAAGCCAACAAAAAAATCAAAACAAAAAATACAACAAAAACAAAATGAAAGGATTGAAAACCCAACAATAATAATACTAATATCAATTTTTGAGGAAGGGTATGATTGGTGATGTGATGGGCTAAACATTGGATGCTAACTATTTTGATGGGTTGTTTCACATTCAATGGGTTTTTTTATAGGCAAAAATTGAATATGACAAATTGAAAATAAACATAAATAATTAGTATTGATTGCATTTGATGACAATGGTGGGTTTCTATTCACAAACTTGATAGGACTTTGACCAATTAGGATATTGAATTTAAGTTGCCATGCATTTCTCACACTTTTGTTTCCATTGTTATTATTTTTTAAGCTCATTATGCAAAAGTTTGAAATCTTTTAAATTATAATATTCAAATTGATGCATGTAGATTTTTTATTCCCATGTTTGAGGTCCAAAAATTCAATAATTTTATATTGCACATGACAAATGTTTTACAAAATAAAAAAGTTGCAAGTTTCAAATTTACCTAAGGTTTTGACAACTTCACAAAGGTGTTTCATAAAATGTGCACCATGCACATTAGGGTGAAAGCACACTATGGTGACCCCTTTTGGGACATTTTAAAGTTTAATATTATAATACATATAATATAATTGTTCCAAAAGTATGATACATTTAATTTGGATATCAATTTTGGTTTTTAGGCCTTAAAATTGTTATTTCTATAAAATTAATGTTATGAATATTATTTTCTCATTATCTATATTGAAGGATCCATGGGTATATTTATAATATACATTGGTATAATAAAGCCACTATCCCATTTTGACCACACTAACTTTAAGGTTTCATTATTTATTAAAATAATCAATTTTAATAGAATTAAGAAAATGGCCCATCTAGCTATGCTTGTTATCTTTCATGTGAATGTGATCACTTGTCAAATTTTCAATTTACCACACATTTATCACATCTTTGTTGGAAAAAACTCATGTGCCAATCACCAAGCAAGCGAGGTTTATTTTGGGAATTCAAGATGTGGAAGTGTTTGGTGAACTAAAGATGTTTTTGCCAAAACCGTTAAGGAAATGTAAAAGTAAACTAATTTGGATTGAACTAACAAAAATTTGGCAAAGTGACCATAATTTGGTCAGAGGTTTTTTTTTGAATTTGGTCAAAGGAGGTTATGCCATAGCAATGTAGGTCATATAGCTTTCCTTCCACAAAGCCTTCGCAGAAGGCCTTGGTCTTTGAGTTTAAATATGTTATTTGTGGTGAATTTTTTCGTATTTTCACACTTTTTTTCAATGTAAGCTTGAAGCTTGAGGTTTTGAGATGAAAATTTTCAAATTAATCACATGGTATCCAAACATGGTTCAAAATATGTGAAATGACATGGTTCAATATACTTTCAACTTTCTTAAATATTAAAAATCACTTAATGTTTTTTTGGAATATATTCATGTTTTTTAATACACAAATGCATTACATTTGTTTTCACAAATATAATCCAATCTCCCACTTTATAAAATGAAATGATTTTTTAAAAAAAAAAATCTTGCTTAGGTTATATTTTAATATAACATGCAAAAATATTGTGAAATTCTTTCAAAAGTTTGAAAGGGGATATATTCAAACATGCACACCCTTGGAAAATAGTACAATGTGACACCCCAAAGGAGTCACCATAGTGTGTTTTCACCCATTAATGATTGGGTTTGAATGAGTGGGAACTTTGCAAAGCCTAGAACAATTTTTTGTTTCCTTTGAAATTATCATATTGGTTAAAATTGAAAAACAAATCATCCATCAAAACTACAAGATCCATTCACACTGGGCATATTAATTAAGTGTTATGTTTACATCCACAAATGAAAAAGCTTAGGTTTACATGATTAAAATTATGTTTAATTCAAAAGTCCCATCAATGCAATGTCTAGTACCACAATGTTTTTAATGTATGATTGTAACACACAAATAAATTTGAAAATAATCCAATAAGTTAAAAAAACCTGAAAACCACTTTTTAAGCATCATAACCAATTTATTATTTACCATTTCCACACTATTTAAACATTTTGACCAATTTTGAATTGTCACAACAACTTGTTATGAAGTATTCTTTAACTTGTTATGAAGTATTCTTTGTTACAACTTTCAAAGTGTGCCCTTGATTCTTTCATTTGTGAATGTGCGTTCATACTTCAATTGCACAATAACCCTTTTGGTATTTGAATTCTTTTGGTTGTAAAGTGTATGATTTTATAACATGTTACATGATGTGCTATTTCTTTTGATGGGCTAGAAAATTGTTTTGGTTGACCCTAACCAATGAGGTAAAAAACGCAAGAAAGAAAAAGTGAGGGGCAACAAAAATTGATTGAACATTATTGACAACATTTTTAATTGGAGACATATGTAGCCATTACTTTCCCTCGAGTAATATAGACAATAGTCCCCACCTTGGAACATAGTAGAAAAGGACAATCAATACCATGTGGACATATCATGTTATTCTAAAGCTTAAATTATAAACTACCTAAAATTTAATGTGACTAGCCATGTGCTTTGAAGAATTCATGTTATTTTAAGAACTTAATAAATTAACATGAAAAAAAACCAACAAACATCACAAATTTGAAAAAAAGAAGACAAAGAAAACAATATGATTTTCAAACTTACAAAAACATCATGTTGCTTGTTTGAACCACCCATTGTTTAGTTCATTGCATTTTGATCACCACACCTCACCAATCATCTTCACTGCAACTCATTTATTTTAGCAACAACAATTTGAATTGTAATGGTAGAAATTTGGAATAGTTAGCGCTTCGACTTTACTAGTAACACCTTTAACAACAATAACTAACAAATAACAAAATTTTATTACTTTTCCAAACAGCTATTCCAACAATTACATCATTTACAACATTGATCACAACAAAATCCTCAACTTAACACAAAAGCTCCAAAGAAAAATATTCACACAAAAGAAAATCCAATACCCAAAAACACAAACACAAACACAAACAAACCAAAACCAAGAATAGACACAACAACCATTAGCAATCAAAATCAGCCACTACCCTTTATATCTTTTCAGAAAATGCCTTAACCCTAAAACCAGCTTTGCCTGAGCCTAGTTGAACACGATTAAAATCTAATGTGACTAACCCTACGTAAAAAAGGCAATTTAGGGTCAAATTCAGTCTAATGCGATAGTCCCTTCCCTTGTGAGGGCAAGGCTTATCAAACAAAAAGCATTCTACCAACATGATAGATCTTGGCATCTTTTCCTATGTCAGCATCATTGCTTTGAGCTTGCAATTTAGGATTGAAATGGAGCCATGAAATTGAACAAGAAGGTAAAACCAAGGCTTAGCTTTATAATCAATTAGTTGACATTTCAGTTCATGACATGTGTTTTCACATGTTTCAAGCATAACTTCAATGAAGACACTTGAGTATCCATAAAGTACTTTGAAGCATGTGCTTGTTTCCAAGTCCAAAACTGAGGTTCACAGTATTTGAAGGCTGTACTTCATCCAAGGTATTGTGTACACACAATAAGCAATACTTTAGGCAATCTTGTTATCACACTACACAAACAGAACTCGTGCAAAATAAGCTTTGCCCACATTGACTGCAAATGCCTGGCACACTAGGATGATGCACTTATGAATTGAAATGTTCAATTTGAAACTATAAGAGAACAAGCCCAGCAGGAAATAAAAATTCTCAAATAATCTCACTGATGCTGAGGCACATTCCTCACTCACACCACTTTGCCATGCTCATTTCCTGCTCAATACAAAGAAATTGTGACTTCCATTTGTCCTGCATAATCCATAAGAATACATGGTACTTTTGTATGACTCTGTGGGTGCAAAAAGCAATTTGACAGAATACCGAATTCACAATATACAAGGTGTTTGTGTGAACTTGCAAGAACATGCAGAAGTGAGATAAAGTGCACACCACTTGCAGTGAAAATGCTAGAATGACAGGTAAAACTGTAAAGATCAAGGGGCTTTAAAAGGGTCAGTATTTTCTGCTACCAAACTGCCAATTCTTAAAAGAGGCTTTGTCTTTCCTTGTTTTTCAAAGCCCTGCATAGGTCTCCAATCAGGTGAACTTCACAGTAAAGAATACAAAACTTAAAGTGAAAGTCCTGATCTCAAGTGATAAGGTGATCGTACCATTGGGCAAGAGTTTATCTATGGGCAAATTTTACATTCAATACCAGAGGTAATATCAAACAGGCTACTCCATTCAAAGTCTGAAATTTGAATGATGAAAACTTGTTGCCTACACTCTGTGATCTGGAGATCGAGACCACCGTCGACTGTGGTGCCGAATGGGTGAACGAGATTCAATTGGAAGTGGTGGTGACCGTGAGCGGGTCCTTCGGCGGTCACGTTCTCTTCCTCTCCCTTTTTCCCAGTCTTTCTCACGCTCTAGATCTCTGTCCCACTCTCTATCCCTTTCTCTGTCCCTCCCACGTCCACGATCACGGTACCTATCAGCCTTCTCTTTCTCTCGGTGTCTCTCTCGTGGTGCATCTCTCTCTTTCTCCTTCTCCTTCTTCTCCTTCTCTTTCTTCTCCTTCTCATCTCTCTCTTTCTCCTTTTCACGTCCATTCTCTTTTGCAGTTTTGTCCAGTTCTAGCTCATTCTCCCAATGCTTCCTTTTCTCTTCCTGATCCTTCTCTCTTGCTACTCTTTCCTCCTCCCTTGCTTTGTCCTTTCGTGCCTGACCACACATAGCACATGCTATCAGCAAATTGCAATTCCAGGGGTTATCTAGTGCAGCATGCCCAGGAATTTTCTTGGAGCCCTTAGACAAAAAACATCACAGCAGCCATTTGTACACCATGAGTTCCCAAGTCTCAATTGATGTGTGTCCCATGTTGCTTCACTTAATGAAAGTCCAAGACACTCAAGTGTGCATCACACAGACCACAGGTCAAAAAAATGGGCATGACAACATGCTCCCATGAGACATAGAAAAGAGCAATTGCAATGAAAATACTCAGCATTCAATTGGAAGGCACAGATAAAAGAAAAATATCTGTGGCAGCAGAGCACTTTACTGCAGAGAGAACCAAGAAGACACCACCAAGACACAATAACACACAGAAGAACCAAGGATTGGCAGACCCCAAATGGAGGAAAATGGGGCAGAATTCAAGTCTTCAGAAGATAGCTATCACCTTGTATTCAATCACATAATCACGGACCAAGCCAAAACCAACATGCTGTTTGCCAGTCATATGTGACTGGGTGCGTTCTGTTGCATCATTGGCCACAAGAAAAGATCCACATATTTCACATAGAGCCATCTTCTTTTCTTGTGACAAAATCAACCCACGCTCACTGGAGGCTTGTTGCATCACCAATGACTTCTCGACATTCAATGCATCTACCTGGAGTTTAAAAACCACAGATTTAGGGGAACTCAGATCTTAGAAAGAAATTGGTAACAAAAAGGGCAACACTGCTACAACGACTACCATATTTGTAGAACGGCTGCAGGTGAGCTAAAATTGAAGAACATGCAAAGGCACTGTGGTATCTCAAACCAGAAAACTGCAAGACAGATACATTCAGCAATTGATTACCTTCTTCATCAGGGCTTGAGCTTCATCAACCTTGCCCTCCTCCCCCAGGTTTTCACTCTGCTCCAGAAGCCTTTTAATTTTCTCCTCAATTGCTGCCAACTGGTCAGACTTCTCTGTAGATATTGGAACTACATTTGCCAGGTCAACATCCTGTGCCAGGCGTTCACGTCCCCGTCTTACCTTGCGATCTAGGTCTTGCACCTGCCACCCAGGGTTTGTGCATCAGTATACCCAGCAGTGCTGGATGAGACTGAGAAACCTGTGTGTTGAATATCTCTTGGTTGAATAAGAACAATGTTTTGTAATCATCAATCAACACTGCTGTGCAAACTCACCAACTTCTCACAGAATTGGGCTAGCTCGGCTTCAAAGCGTGGCACATACAAATCATGTCGTGTTGACTGCTCATAGCTGGACAACAACCAAGATGGAAAGACAAGTTTGAGTGCAATTAGAAAAGTTTATGGCTCCAACCATCATCCAACCTATGTGGGAAATGTAGGGTTGAAAAAGGAGTATCCCGTGTACAAGATAGAGAGTTACTGAGTACAGAATCCATCTGAGTCAGTTGCTCAACAAAAAAGCCAACCCTGCAGCTTCATATTCATACAGAAGTACATAAATCATGAAAGAACAAAAGGTCCTCTGTCCATGCAATAGACAATATGCTCTAATGGACTTATACAAACAACTCTTGTGGCCTAACAGAAAGATTTGCTGGCCTGTAATCCAGAAGGCAAATGACATTAAGAAAAAATCAGAGTGTCAAGTGGACCCTATGATCAGCCAGCAAGGATCCCTGGGTCTCAAGAGCTCAGTCATTGCCAAGTGTACTAAACCAGGTTCTATCTCATGAAACGTCTGCTGGTTAGGGGAAGAAGTTGAACACAATTGGCTGCTCGAAACCACCTTACTTCATTAAAAGATTTAGGTTTCTCTACCTTTCTTGCAAAACAAGGAAACACCTGACATGTTGCACTCCTGTGGTTTGTGTTAGTTTATCACCACTATGTAAATGGCCTTTCATAGGTTCAACAAGAGGGTTGAAAATTCTTATTCATTCAGTATCTTCCCGAACCATAAACACTTCACTGGTAGATAAATCACCCTTGCCAGGTTGAACATCAGGAGGAAGAAATGTGGCCTTCACTATCGCAGGGTAGTCACCTTTCCTTGAGCTTTGGATCGTGAATTCTGGAACATGGCCCTGAAATTACAACAATTTGCATTGTCAAGAAGGACAACACTGTTTTGAAAAAGAGAACAGTCTATTGAAGCTCAAACAAACAAAAGGCTCCCTTTAACAGACTCCACTATTCAAGGCAGAAGATACAAATTTACCAACTATTCAAAACTTCCAGAGGAGAGAAGTTCACAGACAGGAGGAATACCAAGGTCACTCTTGGTGTTGATAAATAGTTCATGGGGGCAGAATCGGACTAGATAACAGCCACAGACCTCCTTGTCATCCCAGCGTAACTCTCGGTGACCTTTCTTTTCCTCCGCAGTCAGGTTCCGAGCTGACATTCCACAATTCAATAAAACCATCTTTAAGGCACATGCTAATCTGCAGCATAAAAACTGCTAAACTTTAGAGAAAGTGAAGCTTGATGAAAGTGAAGATTGTCTTGGTGACCTGCACAGTTAGGTTCTGAGTTGACATTCCACCAATTAGTAAAAATATCTTTAAAGTGCATGGCAACCTGCAGCATAAAAGCTGCTATATACTCTAGAGAAGGTGGCGATCTTCTTAAGCAATTCAAAGACCTCTGCATACTGGATCAAAAGGACAGGAGGACTATGACAGTTTTCTGTAAAGCTTCAGGGATTCTTCACATGGTTGTATTTCTTAATTGTACAAAAATTGCACACAGAGGATTAGGACAAGGTTCTCTTGTTAACTATTGACATCACAAGAAGATTTAGGAGGCAGCCAGTGATTCTCAGACTCTCAAGGCAAATTTTGCTCGAATATAAAGATCATAAAGGACAACTGTATGGCAAATTCGGACTCAACAACTGCTCCACAAAAAAAAAAAATCTTCAGAATGTAGTCCAACAACAGCATTCAAAGCCTCCCTTGATTTTATTCAACAATCCATATTTCTTACAAAAGAAACCGCAAAATCACCAACCCTAAAATGCAGAAAAAAATCCAAGCGGCACTTCAACATCCAGGACTCCATGATACACATTATGATATATGATTATGACACACATTATTGCATCCAAACTCATGATACATAATCATCATCATCATCATCATACACATTATTGCATTCAAAATCTTTAGGGTTCCATGAGACACATGCCACAGAAAACTTTAAAAAAGAGCTCAAAGAAGAGGATCAAAGAAACCAGATGGGAAAAAAGGGCAAGCACCAGTTCCCATGAGTTCATCCAGCAACGCTCGCTGTGCCTCCACCATTTCCCCCCCCCCCCCCCCCAACCCCCCCCCCCCCCCCCCCCCCTCCCCTTTTAACAACCCCCCCTTAAAAACCACCCCCCACCCGCTCACTTACTTCTCGTTTTTAAGAACCGCCCTGTAAAACTGCACCACCACCCTGTCCTCGTCGCTATCCACCAGCAACTCCGAACCCCAAAATAGCAGTCGATTAAGCACGTAAATCCGATTCCAACAAAGACACTCTTGTTGTACAAATCTCTTGTCTACTCCACTACCAGCAGCGGCGGCGGCGGCGGCAGCAGCAGAGGCAGCAGACAGACAAGAGAATTGAGCTCACGTCAGGTTGCAATGCAAGGCGAGGCACGAAGACGATGGTGTTGCTCCGCTACCGAAGGTGCCGATGACCTAACTGCCGTGACCGACTGGCGAAAATTACTTCTAGGTGGGGATTTTTGGGGTAATTATTAAGTTTATTGGCAGGCAAGGATATTGTGTTTAGATTCATTAGAGTATAGTAGCTTAAGGGATTTCAATTTTTTTTCTTTCAGTAATTGTTTTTTCAATTTCTTTTTGAACATTTTGAACATTTTTGAAAATAATTCCTGTGATGATGATTCATCAATTTTTGTTTTCAACAAATAAAACATTCTTGAAGATTCAATTTTTTCCTTCACTAAATTTTGGGAACATTTTGAACATTTTTTGAAAATAATTCCTGTGATGATGATTCATCAATTTTCATTTTCAACAGATAAAACATTCCTAAAGATTCAATTTTCTCTTTCACAATTTTTTTAAGAGAATAAAAAATTAAAAATTTCAACATTTTTGAAAATAATTCTAGTGATGATATGATTTATCAAATCTGGTTTAGCTAGGAACACATGTTTTGTTCCATAATTAATTTAACTTTGAAATATTCATTTTGACAAATTGAATATTCTTGAATATTCAATTTTTTCCTTCACAAAATTTTGTTCTATTTGACTATTCTATTCTTGAATTTGACTATTTTTTCTTTTTTTTTTGGTTAAATGTTGCAAAAATGTTGACATAAAGAAAAGGAAATTTTTTTTCACAGTTTATGTTGGTTTATACTCTACTCCTTGGGCCTTACCCTACTCCTAAAATCTCTCTGATTTCTCTAGTGTATCTAGAGAGTGCCTTGTGGAGCATAAAATGTAAAAAGGGCCCACTCACACTTATGAGCATTCCATTTTTGTAGTATATAAAAGCAAACATGGTGTCTGTCTGTGGTGACAAAAACAAGACGAGGTCCTGAAACGAGCGAGGTCTTCAAAACCTTCAAGGATCTGAACCGAGGTGGTCAGAATCCTCGATAAAGGACCTGAATTGAGATTCTCAGTACTCGGTCCAGATCTCAAGACGGACTTGAAACGAGGTTCCTAGAAAAAAAACCTGTCATTGGGGACCTGAAACGAGGTCCTCCAAAAAAAAACTCGTCGTTAAGGTCCTGAAACGAGGATGCACTCCAACTGACAATTCTCGATTTCGAACATATTGAAAAAGAACCGACAGCCGAACACAGGTCCCGTTCAATGTTGGGTGGTGCTTTTGAGTCTTTAAAGAACCACCGGTTCAGGTCCTTTAAATATTTCAGACCCTAAGAGCCCCCTACTTCCTGTTCTTTGAAAAAACAGGCGAGGGCAGCCGCTGCGGGGGGCCGGGCGAGGTGCCACGGGTGGCTGGAATGGCGTAGCCATGGGTTGCCCTCACTCGTTTTTGTAAAGCCTGGCAACTTGTTTCCCACCCCTCACCCACCACCACCACCACCACCACCACCCATGATTCCACAGGCCCTTATTCGGGTGAATCGAAAGGGCCAGGCATTAACCCCAGACTTAATTAGTGATATTTAGTGAATAAGGAGAACGTACTAATCCCTTCCATTAAACTAATCCAGAGTATTAATCAATTAGGATAAAAAGCATCATGTTTGATGCAGATGTGGTGGGGGGCCCATTGTGGTGCTGTTGGTGTTCTCATTTTCCTTGCGTGCGTGAGGTACGGGGAAACAACGCGATGGTTATCGGAGTTGCAGTGGAGATCCATGCGAGACCGCTCAAGCTCCTTAGAGAAGGTGCAGTTTAGCCGGGAGCTAGAAACACCACCCTTTTAAGTTGTCGCCGCTTTCGCTTCTCCTCAATTCGTAGAGACGAAGGAAGGGAGGGTCGTTGGGAGGAGACTTGTTTATAGACTGTTGCACCACGCAAGAGGCTGATGATGATGATGTTGTTGCATTAGGGTTTGTAGGTCTCATGCATTAGGGTTTGGAGTTCTCGGCGGGGCGGAGGTGCCGAGACAAGAAGGGAGCAATTGAGGAATTCTAGCGAACGGTCTCGAGGGAGAAAAAGGATAAACTCAGATCGTGGACTTGTAGATCTTAGGAGGCAGGCTGGGGGGTAGTTTTTTTTCCTTCTCTTCTAGTCTGTGTTGGAAACCCTAGGGGGCGGAAGAGAGAGCCATGGATGGTCTCTATGGCGAGAATACTACAAGCATGGGAGCTGCCGCTAACCCAGTAATGAAATGGAGAGACAACATGGCTCGTAAGTTCCACTACTACTTGGATAAATCCACACCGCATCCTGTTGCGCGCTGGCTTGGCTCGTTGTTTGTGGCAGCGGTTTATTGCTTGCGAGCCTACTACATCCAGGGCTTCTACATTGTCACATACGGTCTTGGGATCTACCTTTTGAACCTTCTCATAGGGTTTTTATCGCCACAGGTCGACCCTGAGAGCGAAGGTCCTGCTCTGCCCACCAAAGGCAGCGATGAATTCAAGCCTTTCATTCGCCGTCTCCCAGAGTTCAAGTTTTGGTAATGTGTTTTGCCAATTTTCCTTTCGTGTCCAATGCAATAGAGTCCTTCTTCCTTTTGCGTTTAGGATTTTGTCTCCCACTCTTGTTTCCTTGCTCTTCAGGTAAGGTCCTTCTTTATGGGAGAAAGAGGTTTTGCAATAGTTAGAGCCATCGGGGGTAATTGGAGAATGTTGTTTGATTTGTTTTGTCTAGAGTGATGTGCTGAATTTATTGCTCTGACCCTCTAGCATCATGGGGATGACTCCAAAGCTAGTAGCCTCTGAAGTCCTGTCTATGTTGTCTAGCACTTTGATAAATGTTCATGGGATGTGATTGCTGCATACATGAGTTTGTGAAGGCCAAAGAATGGCAGGAGGGGTCTCTTCTTCACAGGTTCTTCCGTCCTTATGGAAATATAGGAGGCACAAAGCAGGATCGCGCTTTTGGTAAGGAGAAACCTCTCAGGGTGTGTACTTTTGTTGCAAGAATTGCAAAAGGTTCCCTGCAAGCAGTCTACTCATGCTCTCTATGCCTTAGGCTTGGATGCTTGCTTGTACATGGGCAAGTGAAAAAGAAATGGAGCTTACCCTCACCAGCTTGTTGCACCTTGAATATGGATACTATTGACTTTTATTCTTAGCTGTGCCTCTTGAGTGCCAGTGGACATCATGCCTCTAAGTAATCTGTTGCTTCCAGTAATGTGACAGGAACTCAGAACACAGGTTTCTGTATAGTTATTTTCCATGAGTTTTGAGCAGATTATTAATTACTGATGTACACATCAGCTTGGTGTAATGGCAGCTAGTCACTGCCATTCAAGGTGGAGGTGATGGTTTGGTACTTTTGTGACTGACCCTTGCAATGTTATGATGTCACTCTTTCCTGTTGTGTTTCTTTCGGTTTGGCTGGAACTGACACAATTGTTAATGGATGTGTTTTTTGTGGAATTTTTATCTGCGGTCTCATCAATATTCACTCCATCTCAGTCAATCTTTCAACATGTATATTGTAGTTTGTGGTCTTGTTATTTTGACAAGACCTGCACTGTATTCATGTTGCAGGTATGCTCTAACAAAGGCGTTCTGTGTGGCTTTTGTGCTGACATTCTTCAGCATATTCGATGTGCCAGTGTTTTGGCCCATTCTTTTACTTTATTGGGTTGTGCTGTTTGTGCTGACAATGAAACGCCAAATCAGACACATGATTAAATATCACTATGTTCCTTTCTCCTTGGGCAAGCAGGTATGCCTTTTTCATCACACTCCTGCTAGTTTTGACCACCTGTATGACCTCTGGGTTTCAGCTCCTATTCATGCAAAGTATATGAATTCTGACTACAAATTTCTTTTGCAAGGATACAAGATTGTGAGGAATGCAAAGCTTCTATGCAAAACTATTTCTAAGTCTGTCTCATTGGTTTCAGGATTCTTATTTTCGACCAATGCAACTTAGCCCTTAGTGGATCAAATGGATATGAGTTGTGGGAAGAGGTTGAGAGAAAGAACTGCAAAAGGGAATAGAAAGGTTGCTGGAACGTTACATTTTTCAGTTCAATCCTTGCTTACAAAGTTGAATGAAAGTGTTTGATGGAATGGTTTTTTGTGTGAATATGCAGCGATACACAGGAAAGAGACCAGCACAGACCGACAAGGCAAGCACGTCAAATGAGTAGTTGAGTTTGTTTGCCAAATTAGTTGGGCTTATGATTTTGCGTTATGGTCCTCAGACCTGCAGAGGTCAGCCAGTTGAGCTCATGTCTAGAGAGTACTATCTTTCTGTCCATTACCATGCAGGCAACTTGGGAGTCCAATTTCAGGCCACCTATCTATTCCTTGCAGTCATTCAGTAGTTGGTTTCCTCCTGTAGCTACTGTCCTTTAGGACTATGTATGATGTTGCCTCATCCTTTGCTGCCCTGGACTATGTGGGCAGCATCTTACTAGACACAGACTATGGTAGAGCAGATTTGATTCTTTTGGCATTCTCAATGCATGGTGTGGATTTTTAGTGGTTGTTCTGAAACAGAAAAGCAGCAGCTGCACAGTCCTTATCACTGATATAGGTAAGAGGTGGTGCCTTCATGGGGGAGCAAGGTTGAAGGTTTGTATTGTAGGCCAGCTAGTAAGAAAAAACAATGTTGGCCAAAGGGCTAAAGGACAGCAGGATGTTAGAAAGATTGGCAGATACTAGCTCCCAATAGGATATCTGTCTAATTTATGCTGTTGAATTTCAATCTGCAATGCAGAAATTTTGGCTTTCAAAATTTATAGAGGTTAATTTCTCAGAGTGCAAGTTGCTTATTGTACCTAAGTTCCTAGAATTACACAATGCTCATATTGCACATCTTTTCAGAGTATCAGTGTGGAGAGACTGTATGACCAAATCTGATCGTGTCTTTTTGTCAGCCCAACTTGATCACAATTGGTGAGGGTCTGGATCAATTCAGGGGTAGTGCATTTCTATCATGCACAATGGATACTGTGTTGTGCACACTGAAGGGATGTCATTACCACTTCAGAACTCTTCTATTTTTTGGTGAAGTGATAGTTCTGAACATGTGGCATGTGGCTGCTCATTATACAGGAATATCTGGTGAATCATGAGTGAACCAAACAAACAAACTGGTTGGCATAGAGTTTGGTCTTTTAGGATATTGAGGAATATAACTTAAAAGGCTTTAAAAGGTGAGAGGCTTGATTGTTCTGACTTGGTCTTGACAGTTTATACTTGCTGAGGTTTTATTTTGGGAGTTTGTTTGGTGGCTTGGCAGACAAACAAAAGCTGATGCAATTTTCTAATTAATCTGTGAAGCCTGGTTTTTGTCTTGCAGTTTTAGTTTGCTCCAATTGAGGAACAAGAGATCAATGCCATGATGTATACAATCCTTCATTGAAGCTCATTACCAGATTGGGCTTGTGATGGAGTGGTATAATGCTTACATATGCCTAATCCTTCACATAATTTTATGTTGAAAGAAATAGTGGGGAGTCTGTCTAGTTCTGCCGCAGAATTTGACTATCACAGGGTTAATTATAAAATAAATTAAAAACATTAGGGCTCTTTTTCTATGCCCAAAAGTAGGCTATAGGTGTGAACCCTATCTTTCTATTGAGAGATTGTGGGTTTGAAATTGCTCTAGGATAGCAAAGCATGTTCAATGTTTTCTTTCTTTCATGTCAGAACATGGGGAAACATGCTGTCAGAACATGTAAAACCATGCAATTCTATGCAAAGTGCAGAAAAGGCATAAAAAGACACCTTGAGATGAGAACCAGACAGAGGCGTGTTTAGTGTCTCCAAACAATTTGTGATTGAGAGCTAAGTTCCACATCTTCATAACTGAAAACCAAACTAGAAATCATTCAATTATCAAAATCATGTAAGAGATTAGAAGTGGGAATGGGTAAGGGGTCTGTGAAGTTGAAAGGCAACCAATCTCATTGCTAATGTTTGATGTAGAATAGAAGACCCTAAACCCTAAACCCTGCATCTTTCAAATTGTAATTGAACCTTGTTGTATAGGGAACATGATTAGGACTAAAAGTGAAGACCTTTTGGGTCTATCATAACCCTACATGCATTGTTCACACGAACATGTTAAAAATGGTATGTTTAGTTTTAAAAGTAATAAAAACTTTCAATTGCTAGGGGAGTTGATCTGGGGTGTTGATACTGATAATTCAACTCCTAAATTTTGGGCAACATTTTGGGCAGATTCTCTATGTGAAGTTGCTATGTATTTCTTTGAAAACTTAAACCAAACATAGCAAGTACAACCATAAGGATGAAGGTTAGGCCAACATTAAATCATCACAGCAATCATGGCAAGTTGAATTTAGTAGTGCATGATAATGCAAAAGAATGAATAATGTGATTGGATGGATGGAAAAAAGAATTTTGGAGGAGGAATACATTTGCACTAAGGCTTGCAATCCATTTTAGGCAAGGTCTCATCAACACTTCGTTTGATAAACTTCCAAAAGGAACTTTATAGCATCCTCTCAAATTGCCTTTATATTGTCATCGCCTTCTATGGAAATCCATGATAACTAAACCCCAATGTCTGCAATGATGGGTTACTCATGTCTTTTAAGCATTTTAGGCCATGATTATCTTTGCCTTCAACATATTAACATGCAGTTTTGAATTGTTGGTTATATGGGCATTGTACCTTCTTGGCTACCCTTCAAGAGTACTTGCTTCTTCTTCTTAGAAGCTATGATAATTGTCCTCCAAAAAACAAACAAAAACAAAAGAACATGTGAAAGCTTTATGTTTTGCACAAAGAGCCCCACATTGCCACAAATCAAATCATGATTCTTATAGCATCCAACATGGAACTACAAAGTTGGGGCTAGAGTGAACCTACACCCACTAACCATTTACACCTAGTACTTTACATGTCACTCACACATTGGATCAAACCAAAGCCAATATTGTATGTCCAAATCTCTACCCAATGCGTACTTTCTTCCCTATGAGCAAAGCCAACCAATGAACTCAACAACATCATTCAACGATCAAGTTTGAATGAACAAGAATGTCCATGAAGTTCCAAAAAACAAAATTCACACATAACATTCTTCAAAATGAACAACCAATTGTAAAATTACATTGGTTTGTACTCTTTGCACTGTGCAAACAAAGTTAATAGTCTTTGCCTCAAGAGTTTCTTTGGGTTTTGAAATTTCGATACAAACTAAAAATAGAAGTTATTAACAAAATCAAAGAATTACACAACAAGAATTTAAACTTCAAATCAACAAATTGTTATGCTAGATCCAAAACTTCTCATCTAGATGCATATATTTCCATGGAACATGCCCATACAACATATATCAGGAAATGCCCAAAATAATTCTAGCAAGTTCCCCAAAAAATGAACTCACAAAGTGTGCAAGCAAATGAAAAAACTTCACATTATGTAGTCTCTATGGCCTTCACATTCATAGCAAACAAACAAGACTTCAATCATGTAATGATTCTATTTTCAACAGCATGTGAGAATTTCAAACTAAAAAGTTCCCTTACTAGATTTGAAACCGATATCTTGATCACACATTGGGTGAAATTTGAGCCAAAATTTTATGCTGAAATCCTACACCTTGATGTATAGTCTATTAAAAAAGTACATAATTTTTTTTGCCAGTATCTTAGCTTACTTGGTGAATTAAGTAGTTGTTACACCTTCCATGGGTCCTAATTGTGTGTTTGGACCTATTGATGGATGCACACCTATGAGCATGCCTACACACCATATACACACTTAATTTACTCAAGATTCTCAATTGTTCAAAACTTCATTATTTTAACTTATATTATTATTATTCTAAATTTTTTAATTAGTCAAATAAGCATCACCTTGCTGCAATTTACAACAATTACATACAAGCATTGCACACAATGGGACAGCAACAGTTTTACTATTTGATCATTAAGCAAATCTTCCAGAACCTTAATATCCATTCACTGGGTCTGAAATTGCATCCTAATAATTGTAGCTGTATTAAGTATATTGCAATGCTTTGATAGTTTGAGCTTCCAACAAGAATGTTCAAATCTTCTACAGAAGACAACTGCTTCTGTTCAATTTGGATTGTACACATTCTCACAGCCTATGTACTCTGAAATTTTCTTCATCTTTTGAGTTCTTTAAAACTATGGAACATGCAGGTTTTGAAAACCCCAAAAATCTTTTAAACTAATTAAAAATTCCAAACAAATGAAACCACCTTCTCACCTGTAGCCATCTCCATCCTTTGATTTAGAAGAAAATGTGAATATATGAAACATATGTTCATCAGCTTTGCTACACTTGCCTCCCACACCTGCAGCCAACAACAAAGCTTCCAAACCTCTGCTTCAAAACCCACTTATGAATTGTCAAACTTGAAAACACTGCAAACATTTTAACAACAAAAATCCAACATACTCTTTCTATGCACACTATACACACATTTTTTCCTTTGTAACCAAGTGCTCATGACAAACCCTTGTTGAAAGATGCAGGAATTCACAACACAAAGCTTGGATTAAAACTTGGCAACAACATATCACAGCAACCTAAGGTGAAAATCCTAGACAAAAGACTATCTTTTGTGAAAACAGTAATAATTTCTCCAAATTTTCACAAGCACTAAGACTTTCCTAAAAACTGAAAGAAGCTTCTTTTTCTGATGCTAACAAAGAGAAGGCAGTAGGGACAAAAAGAAGACTTGAGAAAAATTATGTTCTATGCATGACTCTTGTATAAGCTTTGAAGTTCGTGCAACTGTTTTGAAGACAGGAAACATTCTGAACATCTTATTTAAGCCCTCAATTTTGGTTTGAGTCCTCAAGTTTTGGGTGCGTGGCCACCTGTTAAGACACGAAACCTGCTCCCCTGATGGGCCCTCCAAAAAAACACTACCTTGAAAGCAAACACTCAAATCTAAAAAGTTCAATCTCACAGTACAGTTTTTGGCAATGATAAGGTAGATAATTGAGCCTAGGTTGGTGCACAATTCCTGAAATCAATAATTTGATAACCCAATACACCTATTTCATATTTACCCACTCTTCACATGGATTGAACCTGGATATGCTGAAAACAAAAGGACCAATCAGCAAACTTAATGGGGTAAGGCTCATTATTCACTTCAATCCAGGTGCAACCTGGCTATTTCTTCACACCTTTTTTCTTTTCTCTGCCATTCAAACATTTTCACAGAGATGACTGTTGCCAGCAGCAGCATAGGTGTTTGACAACAACACATAACCAGTAGCATTATCAGGGTCCATTTCAAGAATTCATTTTGCAATGTGTTCTGCCATCTCCACATTACCATGAATTCTGTAAGTGCCAAGTAAAACCATCCATGCAGCCACATGTTGTTTGCAGGGCATTGCCATGACCATATTCTCTGCCTCCTGTAGATGGTCAGCACAGCTAAGAAGGTTGACCATGCAGGTGTAATGTTCCAATTTTACAGAAATCATATAGTCTGTGACCATTGAAGCATAACAGCACATGCCTTCATCCACCACACCTGCATGGCTACATACTGGTAGAAGACAAATAAAAATAATATCATCTGGCTGTACACCTTCACACATCTGTTCAAAATGTTTAAGTGCTTCCTTACCATGCCCATGCATGGCACATCCTCCAAGCATGGCATTCCAAGTGACTACATCTTGAGATGGCATCTTGTTGAACACTCTCCAAGCGCCCTTGATGCTCCCACATTTTGCATACAAGTCAACCAAGCTGTTCACCACAAAGATATATGAATCCCATGCACATTCAATGATCTGCTGATGAACACACCTGCCCTCTTCACCTGAGGGTACTACATTGGCACATGCATTCAACACCCCCACAAAAGTAACAGAGTTTGGTCACACACCTTCCTGTTGCATTTGCTGAAATAGTTCCAATGCCTTTTGCCCTTGCTTGCATTGCACATGTCGCAATATCATGGTGGTCCTATTGACCACATCTCAACTTGGCATATTGTTGAACAGCCTCCAAGCATCCTCAATACTCCCACATTTTGCATACATGTCCACCAAGGTAATCCCCACAAACCCTTCTGCCCTTGCCTGCATTGCACATGTCCCAATATCATGGCGATCCATGTGACCACATTTCAAGATGGCATCTTGTTGAAGACTCTCCAAGCATCCTCAATGCTCCCTAATTTTGCATACATGTCCACTAAGGTACTCCCCACCTATTGATCTATTGACATGTGAACTCGGATAGGTTTGATGTGCACTTACTTTCTCGGATATATGATCCCACCATTGCGAAGGATCCATTCAGAAGTCTCGCCACAGTTTCTCTCGCTAACCTCTAGGGATTGCAGAAGAACTTCCTTTCAAATCATGTAATTTGATCAGATAGAAGCCACGATGAGGTATTGCATCTTGCATAGATTGTGTCCAACCTCTTGATTTGACTAGGAAGATATCACTATTATTAGATGAAGCCCCGAAAAATTCAAGAAACAAAACACACGTATTATGAGAAGAAGATAATACACAGAGAGGAACAACACTTACAATGGCCGTGATCTCTGAGAGAGGTGCGGTGTATTGTAAAAGTTGTGGATGGGTAAAGTGGAGTAGTGGGTGCACAAGGATACGTAGCAGAACGCTCCTCCTCGTCCACCTCTCCAAGTGGTGGCGGAGTTGTTGCTGCTTTTTGTGGTTTAGAAAAAAGAGTTAGATCTTGCACTTGTTGCACTAATGATGAAGAAGAAATTGTTGCTTTGCAAAAACCCTTGGCAATTGACCTCGCTCCTCACAATCCAAGAGCATCCCAAGTAGACCCAAATCCAGTTCCCTCTCGAGCATCTGATTCAAATGCAATTGTCTCTCAAGAGTCAGACCCAAATTCAATCTCTCTCCCGCTGCACATTTCTTGGTGGGACAAGTCTAGATTGACTGTCATCAGTCCGCTTGCCCAACTGTTCAGCCCTCTATCATTATTTAGCACGTCTTAGTGTGCACTGTTTAGTTTCTCCCCCATCCCCACCCACGAACCTGAAAAGATGAAAATGAGAGACTATTTAACCCTCATCACCTGGGCCCAATCATTGTAGTTCGCCAATGAGAAAAAATCATTTCCTGCTACTGGCGCCCAAGGAGGGTCCTGGTAACTTGTGCACCTTTCTCGGCCACAAGCAGTTTCATAGTGTTTTTCTGCATATCTTCATCCAAAAAGTACTGTACAAGGACATTTCACAAAGCAGTTTCATAGTAGTGTTTTTCTGAACATCTTCATCCAAAAAGTACACTACAGGGGCATTTTACTGCTGCCGTTGGGCATACTCTCCAGAACCCCGGCACCCCAAAAGGATGGTTCAATGACACCTAAATGACCAACTCATTCTTGGAGTGATTCTAATCCTCTTGTGTGAATGGGAGGGACAGGGAGTTACTTTATCCCGCCCTCAGTGTGAATGGACCTTCAGGGGACGTCTGGGTTCAGATGGAAACTTGGCCGTTCGACCTTGGCAAGTGGAAGTATATGTACCGTGAGATCTAGGGTTTGGCTTTAGTGGAGCACATTGTCTCTGGATTTCGTCCTAAGCGCTTTCGCGTGACGAGTTTGACCGCGGAAACCCTTTTGCCAGAAGAGTGTGCAACTCCGTAGTCGTCGACCACGAAGGAGACAGTAATCAGGAAGGAGAAGCATCTGATTTGTTTATTTTTCTTGTGTGCTTGTGTAGTGGACGCTTGAGAGGAAAAGCCTGCAGGAGGAGATGGCACATGCCGTGGAAAGGCCTGCCCCATCGCAGTTGGATCAAAAGTGGGATGCAAGCATTGACGTGACCTTGCGGAAGTTGGTGTATGGATCTTTGGCAGGGGCTACTACAGCCCTGCTGTTGTTCAGAAGTCCGACTACACGCTGGGCCGCAGTTGCATTTGGAGCAGGAGTGGGGTTAGGGTCTGCGTACACCGATATCTCTCATATTTTCAATGGTGCAATAATCCCTCCGCGGGTACCGGCTGCTTCTTCGCCGGTGCAGCACACTGCAAGCGAGGACGAGCATTGACTACAGATCTCAACAGCCGAATGAACGGGTTAGAAGAAGCAATTTTGTGATCTTCTTTTCACCTTCGAATCTATTCGGACTCTTCATCACGCTAGCCTCTGGAAATTGGGGTTTTTGTGCTTCAATCCAGACCGAGAAGATTAGCAACTATGTTGATTATTACTGAATAAAAATTGATTTCCGCATGCAGTTCAGAGTATTCAAGCTTAAGGTTACAAGGTTACACCCTCTTAGAAATTTGGCTGAGGATGCACAGATTTGAGACTGGAAAAAAAAAACTGGCTACTGGGTTCATGAAAGTTGTTGAATTTTTTTGTACTGTCCTGCATTGCAATAGTGTACTGATCAGAGGGGACACACATGTAATTCACCAAGTACTAATGGTATGCACACAACACTGCTGTGTAGAGTTTTGACTGTCACTGTTGTTCAAAGGGGTCCTTAGATTTTGGTTTGGTTTGGTTTTGTTTTCCCTCCTCTTTAGGGTTGATTTTTTCTTATTCTTTTTTCCTGTTTGGTGATGTGTTGATAGATGTGAAATCTCTATAAACTTTGTATCAGGTTATCTCATTTCTTTTCAAGTTGACTTGTTGGACTGGAGAAAAGTTTTTACTTACGAAGATAAGCTGGTAGGGAAGGTTTAGTCTTGTATGCTTGAAGAGCAGGTGGACACTGGATAGAATAAGCACAGGTTTGGATCTCCAAAAACATTTTAGAGGAGACTTAGTAGATTCTAGGATATGCTATGCATGCTTGATTGGCAGTTTGTTTCATTTCTTGTCAGAAATATGCAATCAGCTTACAACAGATCTGTGGCGGCAATTATGGCCAATTACATCACATCTGGATCAATGCGAAGTCTTATGTGGTTTTTTGATGTGGTTGGAAGGAAGATCAGGCATCACAATGGATCACTTCCCTGACTCTTTTCTATGATTATGGTGTGAAAGTGAAAGTTTAAAAAGTTTTGAAAAATCTATCAAAAAACAGAGTGTATGGCCTGATCAATATATGTGAGATGAAAAAACAGATGTTTCACAATTTGGCTCATTTCAAATATGTTTGCATCTGTTACTGAATGGTACAGAAACTTAGTACCAAACTTTGGCTTGCGACCTAACTCCAGGGGGAGGATGACAGGTGTTTGAACCTTAAAAGATGAGATGTATAAAACAGTGGATGAATTGAGGCGTGACTTGCAGCTCTAAACATGCACTCAACTCTGAGTTTCTTGATTGCAACATGACTTATGCCAAGAATGATGAAGGGTACCCAAGGAGCTAAGGCAGCATCCACCACTGATGCAGCCCTGGCTGTTGGTGACTGCAGTAAAGTTAGAAGCATTAGACGCAGATTTCTGTCTCACAAGGCAGTGATGCATTTGCCTCCAAAACATTGCTGGCTGCTGGTGCAGGATCTGCAGCCCTGTTCACAACTTCCATTAGCTGTGTGTGTGGTAGGCTTGGCATGGTATGATTGCTGATGATGTGATGGTAAGAGACAGGACTTTGCACAACAGTGGTGGAAATACTGCATTCTTGCCAGGTACTGCAATTTTTCCTTTAGCACACTGTAATTAATAAGCTATAGAGTCTAGCCATTGCAGAATGGGAGGGAGCAAATGTGGATGTTGCTGTCAAACACAAGGTGTGGTTTGTTGTATGAGTCAGAAATTAGAATGCATTTTGGTTTGAATCTTTGGGCCACATCATTCAGCTTCATGAATCCAGCTTGAGTAGAAGGTCCACATTCTAATTTCTCTGGTGAGCCCATAGACAAATAAGAAGGTAAATAGTTGCCGAAGACCATGAGTGAAGGACAACACAGAAAGTGCTGCTATGCACTTGAAAACTCTCAGAAGGCAAGATTCAAATGGTGTTGCGCACATGAGAACTTTTTTTTTATGAAAATCTCCTTCCAAAAACCTAATAATAAATGAGCTTCAAAAATACGTAAAAAAAAGTCCAAAAATGTTTTGTTAACTTGTTTTCAAATGTATTGATCAAGGATTCCAAAAACAATTGTTGGAAGTCTAGGGCATGATAACACTTATAAACCGCAATGCATTGCTTTATTCACTATTGCAATAAGAGAACCCTCATAGTACAAGGAATTGAAATTTTTATATTTTCAAATTGTTATGTTTAAAATACTCCATTTTTGTTAGGGTAACAACTTTTAATGTATTGCATCATGTTCAATGTTAATCCCTAATAGTAAATCAAATGTACATGCAAGGTTTGAGAAAAATAAAAACTTGTGACATATTTTCCAAGATCTTAAAAAACTAGATGAAACCTTGGCAAATTTATTAAACAAAGCACCTAGCAAAGGGGGAAAGGAAAAACAAAAAAAGAGGACCCATCCAAGTTAGAGATGTGCAAACCCAAAGTGGGTCAAAAAGGCGCAAAAGAATAAATTATGTTCTAGAGCCCTCATGAGTTCCAAGAAAAGGGAATGGGAAACTTGAAAGAACAATAAGCCTAGAATAGACTTCATGTGCAACAACGACACACTTCAAAATAAAAGTGATTCGTGCTTTCTACAAGGCTACCAACATTCTCTAGCTTTAGAAAGCACGTGGAAACGCTAGAGGAAGGCCACCAGTGCCCATTGTTGACCATGCCATGTTAACACAATGATAAAAAAAATCATTCATTTGTTGTAGACACCTAAAAACCTTTATGGTGAGGGGGAAAATGCATTCATTGGATGTTGATCATGGTAAAATCCATCTTTTGCTTGAACTACCACCATTGTGGTCACCCTATGAGATGAAACAACACAAAAAACTAAATATGTTAATGTGAGATTGGTGATAACCATGTCGACCAAGGTGTGAATGTCATCAACTAAAAACACGATGTCAATCCATCGACGAGAGGATTAAAAGGAAGGTGGTGGAAGGACATGGGTTTTTTCATGTGAAACATAACACTTCATGTCTTTCATGATGCAAATGAAGGCATCTTGAACATCATGGAATGCAATTCATTCCCCACCATGAGAGTCCCTCCTAGATTTAAAGGCTAACCACAAATGCAATGAATCAACCCAATAATTAAAGGATGGGGAGGCCCAACCTAGTGTGTAGTGTAAAGGAGAAAACATTGGGGGTTAAACAAAAAGGTGTAATGACCAAACGAGTAAAAAGCCATGCACCTATCCCTAAGCCTACACAAAACTTCAAATGTGTGTAATGCAAATTAGAAGCCATGTCAAAAATAATGTTAAAGAAAGAATGGTCATGTAATTTGTTTGAAATGCTTTCTTGAAGTTGATATAATCCTCTTTCAACAAACTACATGAAAGGAGGAACCCAAGCCATCACATCTAGGGCGAAGAACTCTCATGCCAATTTCAAATATGGTTGGAAGGGGAATGGACCAAAATTGTTGGCACCTATTAGCTCCAATAAAAATGTGCAATAATTATGAATCTAGCAACGATGATAGGTGCAATAAATTATGGTTCTCCAAATGGGATGTCAACACAATGAACTTTGTGAAAATGAGGTCGATGCCCCCCATGAAAAATGGGGAAAAGAACTTATCGACACATTTAAAAGGCTTGTCGTGCATTCCAAGGTTGGTGCCTACAACTACTGTTGTCACCATACTCACAACATATAACATAAAAAATACCCTAATTGGTACACCACATCCAAATCACCCCCCTATTTGGGGTTAAGATCCCTTGAAGCTAAATAACATTATAGAACTATTGCCAATAGTCCATCAAGTTGAATCCTTCAGTTTTGAGGTAAAAGGATCATTAAGTCGAGTGCAAATGTGAGCCGCATCATCAGTTATTTATATGGAAATCTTTCAAATCTTTAGCCAAAGGTGAAACATCCTAGGGAAAAATCTTAGACTAATCCTACTATGTAACTATGGGAACCAAATCTATTGGGTGTGTTGAGGGCAAAACCATTTGCCAACTAGTACTTGATCCAAGGGCGGTATCAAACATGCCATGTGCCATCCTCTTGAACACTAGTCACAAACCAACATAGTGGTAGTTCCTGTGGACTACCCACACAACATAAACCATGTACCAACATGTATAATGGCCAAGGATGGGTCAATTTGGCCATCCACATTGGGAAAATGACATGGTGCACATTTACACACATGGTCTTTCCATGTTTATCCATTTTGTCATTCCAACAACAATATTCTAAAAAGTAGGATGTTCTATAAAATCACATGACATGTAATCACATCTAATGTGGTGGGTGTCGTCTATTGTACGTAAACGTAATCTTCTAGTTTGAACCTATGAACTTGAGGTTGATAACCTCCTCCACGAATCATGGCATACTGAAAAATATCTCAATGCTAAACAATTGCCAGATTTTCCATAGCCATAGGCATCACCCACCTGAACAAAGTAGCTTACTACTCAAATGCTTAAACCCACACTAAAGGATCATCAAAATTAATCACATTTATAACACCGCATTGAATGGAGGTTAGTAGCTTGTATCCCATGGCCAACCATGGTAATTGCCAGTCCCAATTTTGAGTGTGGCCTTTCTAAAGGCCATTCTTTCACAATTTTCACTTCACTATTTGCACCATTTGTTCAGCCAACTTGTTTGCCTTAGGATGATCTCATGAAGTAGTCCGATGATCTATTAATGCCTTCTCACATGAATCCAGGAAATTCTTGCAAAATTTTGTACTTTGGTCGATGAGAACTTTGGCTAGAGCACCAAACTTGATGAGCATTATGTCCATAAATGCATATGTAGCTACCTCATTATTGTGATATGATAAGGGCACCAATTCCAACCACTTGAAGAAGTGAAAGACCATTACAAGGCCAGAACTAATGCCTCCCAAAAGCTCTACCAAACAAATCCTGTCCTCGGGAATATGCCATTGAATAACCCTAGAATCCAAATGTCATAAACCATGTGGTCCATGGCCTAGATCTACAAGTACTTATGGGCTTGGTGATAGTAGAGTGTGCCAAGCTTGATGAATATAATGTTTGGTTGATGCCCAAAGCTTCGATAACATTCCCCATGATGGTGGAAAATCATGTGATGAACCTTGAATAAATGGCCCAACCTAGGCACCTAGCATCTTTAGTTCATGAATAGGGGGGCTATCCATATCATGGACATTGCCCTCCAACAAATCAAAACCATGGGGAAGCCCTGAAAATCCTATTAACATCATCAAATTGTTGGATTTTCTTGCATGCCCCCCAATGAAAATAATTGGCAAAAAAACCTTATGGTTATTTCCTATTTGCCATCCTAGTCGATAATAAGCAATCTCCTCCCAAAAATCTAGGGTGACTCCCAAGGGGTACAAAATTGTCCCCACAACCAACAAATCATATGAGGTAGCATGCATAGCCATTGCCTTAGCATAGACCATGGTATAATTTGCAAGCCTAATTAGATTAACTTGAATGGCAACCCCATGCTTGGTTATCCCCTTAATTCTTTCTAACTTGCCCATGAATGTCAAAATCTGGTATGAACATGGCTCCAAATCAGCATTGGTCAACCTTAGACCTTCCACTGCTACTTTGCCCAACATCAAATGTTGAGTTCCTAAATCTAGTAGTATCCTTTAGGGTTGGTAATATCGTTTCAAACCCCCTTCATCTGGAAAAAGCCTTCTTGATTTCGCACCACCACTACACTAGGTAGAACCTTGCTCGATCGATGGGTGGGCGTGCTAAAAGCTCTTGGAGTTTGGCTGTAACATGCGAAGGTGGTACCACCATAACATGTGGTTGGCCGATAGGTAGTTCAACATGTAAGTGGTCAACAGGTATGTCACCTTCAAGTATTTGATCGATTGGTGGTTAACTGAATAAGACTTCCTAAGAATCTTCAATAGGTGTAACCACCATCCTTGGTGTATCCATGCCATCACATAATGTGGCTACCATTCAAACTACTACAACCGGTCGAAAATCAAGCATCACTAAAGTTGTAACAAAAAATAATGGTGTTTGGCACACCAACCTAACCGCCCCCAACACATTATTGAGCGCCTAGGTTCTTGAAGTGGAATCAGACATTCTAGTGGTTGTAACCAATCCCCTATTGGGGTTGGTTGCATCCATTGAGGTGCAGATTGTGTCAATCAACACAAAGGACTATGGTAGACGAACTTGACATTACGCCTCCCCATGTCAAGGATCCAATCTCTCATCAGCACCTCATGGTTTTTACATTCGAGCACTTGCCTTAGTAATTGGTGTAATTGTTGAAACCTTAACCAAGGTTTTGTCATCAGATGTTCTTGAAACATGATCATTGAGAATACCCAATTTGGATTTAATGGCCCTAAAAATTTATCCCCACAAAAAAATCCAAGGTGAAAACGTTGAGCTGAAAAATCACCTGGCGTAGGTGTTGTGTGTTTCACCTATGATGCCATGTTGAATGCCATACTCATCACCAATGCCTCCAAACATGCAAACCGTGCTTCCATGGGATTGGGTTGGTTTGGAATTAACTTAATGGCCAACTTTTTATTGGCCCCACCTTTCACCTTTTGGCCTTTATTAAAACTTGGGGACTTCCCTGCATTTCTCGTTTGGGATTAACCTTGATGTAGTTCTAGATGAAGCATGAAACAATGGTCAACATCATGGCCATATGCTTTACAATGGGAGCAAGGTTGGTTGGGATTTGGGTTGAAGGTGGTCATTTGAAGAGGATTAGGGCAATCCTTTTTTTGATGTGGGGTTGGTGCTGAAACTTTTGCAATGTATAAAATTTCTTGGTCTTCACACCTTGGAAATTGGTGAGAAGCTCCTCAAAGAACTCAATGACAAGGTTAAAAGTAGGAAGAACCCATGCCTTGATAGTTGGACTATTGCCACCACCCCTAGGTGTAAAAGGATTTTCACAGCCTTTGTGATAATGGTTGATGGGGTAGGTGTCGATGCAACTAATTGACCTTTGGTGATGGAAAAATAATTTGGCAACCAATATTGGTGTCGCTCCTTAATGTCAGCCTCATGGGCATCACAAAATTCATGATAGTCATCCATGGGTAATCCTTCTAGATGTTGGAATAAACCCTTCCATGCCAAGAAGGGTGTAAATTGATGTGGATTCTGTAACTGTTGCATATCACACCAAGTATCAAATTCTTTGATGAAATCATCCAGTTCAATGGTGCCACTTGCACCCAAAAATCAGCGAGCCCCTTGGAAGCACCATACATGTCCTCCATGTCCCACACAAGTGGTATCGACATTATTGGTGGTAGTTTTGCTTTAGAATTTGAGGAATCTCCCTTAGGTGATAATGTAGGTGGGGTAGGTGGTTGGAACCACACCCCCTGCCTAGTAAATCTTTTGGCCAACCTATCTCTAATCTTGATACATGTTCATGATAAAACCGTAACCCTAATTCAGGTCTCCTTAAAGACCTTAAACTTGTAACCTTGAATCTTGTAACCCCATTATGACCATGATTCACTACTAGAATTCTAGGTTTTTCAAACGCTCCAAGTTGACTAATTGGTCTTTTTTTACTACTGGACATGTCCCTTTTGATTAAAGGTTCAAGACATGAATTTTTTGACCAACCAACTTGACTATAGTGACTTATTTAATTAATACATATAGACAAGTTAAACAATTTTAATCAAAATGACAAATGAGTTTTAGTCAAATGAAACATTATTCAAATTGAACATAAGAAATTAACATCAGTAATCAAAATGATTAATGTTCTCTAATCAAATAGAATATCTTAAATGCTTATTACATATTTACTTCCCACCTACAATTTTATAACCTACCTAGATGTATTACCCACTTACCTACCCACCCACCTACTCACCTATATACTACCTACCTACCTACCTACATATTAACTACGTACCTACCCACTTAGATGTACCACTTACCTACTTGCCTACCTACCCACTCACACACCCAACTACCATGTCCTACAACATAACTATCTAGCATTTTACAACCAACTTAAGTTTATGTACTTGCAACTTACCTACTTAATATAAATTTTTATGTTACCTACCTATTTAGAACCTACCTCCTACCTCCTATGTACCATCGCCTTACAAGTTATTTACCTACTTATTTAACATTGTACAATCTACCTAAATTTATGTACTTTCAACCTACTTAGTTACAATTGTATTATGCCTACTATCTACCTACCTCCTAACTGCCACCTCCTTCCCATCCTACAACCTACCTAGACATGTACCCTACCTAGTTTAATGAATGGAGTTTGAAATGAAAGAATCAAATTTTAACAAGTTTTGAAATTTGTCATCAATTTGATATTTTCAAAAATATTTTCTTACAACTAATTTGAACATTTACAAAATATATTGATTTTATCGACTAGATCTTTGAATAAGCTACAAGATTATGCCTTTATTTGCTTCATTTGAACAAAAATTAAAAATTAAAAAAATGCCAAAGTTGGGATGTCCAAATTGTTTCATAGTTAACAAGCTAAAAGAAAATGTTGCACTGCCAATAAAGGGTTGTGTGATTTGGTGGCTAAGGCATTTGGATGCCTCCATGAGGTCTTGGGCTCAAATTCAAGCAACTCATGTACATGAATTCGTGTACTTGGTGATGTATATACATGTACATATGGTGCAAGGAAGGCATAGTTGGGTACCTACCAACCTACCATTTTATCACATAACAATGTGTTGACACATGGCACCATACAATGGTGCCACATGCCAAAACATAATGTGGCCACATGGCAATATATAATGTTACCATGTGGCAACATTCATATGTGCCACGTGTTAACATCAAATGATACCACATTAAGTAAATGATTAGTAAAAAAAACAAAATTATTGGTTATATTTTACTATTAACATTTGACCACTGGTCAAAATGTACTGGTCAAAAATATCACCCTAGGATTGGTAAAAAAAACCATCCTAGTCATACTAGACTTGTTAAATCGACTTGTCTTAAAAAACTAAGGGTTTTTTTTACACCTATCACTTTGGGGTTTCTTTTGACTAGAAAACTTAGGTTGAAAAACTTGGAACTTTAATAGTGATTACTACATTTATATTGGTTCAACTAATCTTACAAGGATGCTGACCTATTGTAGCTTTCCCTAACCCTAAAATCCCCCAAACCAAAATGGTAACCAAGGTTGTTGCACCTATATGGTTAATTCACCTTCACCCACAAAAACGTTATATGGGGCCAAGCATGCATTTGGGGCCTTCATAACCGTAGAAACAACAAATGCGATCTCACCGTCATCACCCTGGTATCTTCACCACAACAAGTCTATCGGTCATCAATCTAATTGCACCCAACAATAAAGACAAGCACCAAGTACAACCTACCTACCACTAGATTTTAATATCTATGTATGGGCAAATCAGGGGTCAAGGAGGACGTGTTGAATAATCAGAGCTAGGTAGTAGCCTTGTCCCATACTTGACCATTAACCACACCAATAACAACCTTTGGGTTCACTATGTGTTGCAACCAGCACACGAGGGAAGGTTCATAGCCTTTTAACTAAAGTTTCTTACTAAATAGCATGCACAAATTTGTAGGAGATCATCACATGAGCTTGTGTTTGCTTTGTGATATAGCTTAAAGGCACACAACTTTACAAGTTTCCCTACCCCCTAATAAAGAATTAATAATTGCAAACATAGACATAGGAAACAGGGGCAAAAACCCACAACACAAGGGGTAGGAATTATTTAACACATATGCCCCTCCACCCTTGTAAGCTTCACTCGGAAACTTACGACAACACTTATGCAAAAATTCAAAAGTTGATGACGCAACTTGATGGCACGACACTCAACCACCTATTGATATCAAAAGTACTTATAGGTAAATCATTCGTGTGTTGTTCCTATGTTTTGTGGCCTTTTGCACACCTCACGCCTCCCTACACCCTTCATGCCACATCACCAAAAAAAGGGCCAAGAAATAACCCCCCACCAATTTGGTTAAAACTTCTTAAACTGATAGCTTCCTTCACCACAAAAACAATGGTCAAGATGACACACAAAATAGGCTTCGTATGCAAGAGATATCAATTTTCGGGATTTTATGTGAAATAAATCCCAAGAATAGGAAAACTAGTCCTTGGACTTCCAAAATCACAATCTCCAAAAATGGCTATAGGTTCAATATTGTGTAGAGCTTGCCAAGATGAATCCAATGATGTAAGAATCGTCAAAATCCAAGCCCGTATGTGAAAATTATGGCTTGTTGAAAATCACAAGTGGATGAAAAAAAGAAGAAGATGAAAACTTTGGATGAAAAATATGACATCCAAATTATGGATGAACTAAATAAATAAATAAAAATGTTGGTAGTTTTGGATTACTACCGAACTTGCGCCCTAGGTTCATAAATTTGAAAAAAAAAAGGGAGTTTCGGATTAAACCCCCCAACCTTCCTTATCCCAAGCCTCCCTTAGACCTCGCAAACCTCCCAACTTGCCAGACCTAAAAAATTTGGGGGAGGGGGGAATTTAGATGAGTTCGAAGCTCATGGTGGTGGGGCCATGGAACTCCACACTCCCACCATCACTTCTTTCCTATTTTTTTCCTTCTTCTCCTTCTCCTTTTTCCCTTCCTTCATTCCTTCTTCTTCTTCTCCTTGTCTTTTCTTTTTCTTCCTCAAGTTGTAGCTATGTGTTGTAGCTCTTCCTCCTTTTTTGTTGGTTTTTTGTTGTTGTTCTTGTTGCTTCCTATTATAGCTTCAACAAAAGAAGCAAACATAGTGGGGAGTTCTTTTCCCCACCTTTTTTCTTTCCCATGTTGTAATTGCAACTATGTTACCAATAACCAGGGGCAGTGAGTGCCCCTTCTTCTCCTCGTAACTTGGCGTTGATGGCTAGGCAGCTAGGAGTTCAAGTTCTTAACGATGGTTGTGGTGGTTCTAGTTGCCATCGTCATTAGAAATGACGTAGGAAAAAAACGAAAAGAAATTTTTTTAACATAAATACGCGAAAGAAAAACACCAAGGGGGCCCTGTGATAACAACAAGGCCCTCCTTGCTTGTTGTGGTGTTTTTTTTTCCTTTTTTCAACTTCATGGAATTTTACATGAAAAATGAGTACAAAACATTTATTTCATCAAGTGAAGCAAACCAAGATCCGCAAGCAAACGATATTTGTAACCTGAACAAAACTCTTGCAAAACCAACCTACAATATAAAAACCAAAACAAACAACACAACACTTGTTGTTAACCCCAAACTCACTCTTAAACAATTCTACTTTAATTGCAGCACAAAAATAACTAGCTATAATTTTTTGGATTTCAAAGTTATACTCATTTGTGAAACACAAGAATCTAAGTACCAACAAAAACCTCAACAAATTCCTTGCATAACAAGAACATAAAAACACAACAAAACACAACAAAACTATGGTGTGCTTCAAAATCCAAAAAACTAGATTCTGATCACACATCGTCCTTACTTATCCTGGACATTAAAAAGTTGGGATCTTGTTCAAATTGGAATTGGTTTTAAATTACTCACCCCAAATTACCTATAGTAACTAAGATAAAAATCTATAACTACAATAAAACTCTTGATAGGCTTGTGAGTAATGGGCCCAAGAATCTCCCAAAAACCTACATGAGGGTTGAATTGAAGGAGGTGAACTCGCATTGAAAGATTGGTAAGGGGCTGAAAGAATGAAATATATAGGAAGGTTTTTGGGCAAATCATCAAAATGAGATCCCAAAAGTTATTTGGACATCCTTTAACTTTGAAATGCTTTCGCATGGAGAACATCTTGATCTAACGCATTTTGTAATAAGGAAGAAAGAAAAGAAGTAAACCCAAATAGGACACCTAAAACCTTGATTTCATGCAACAAGCAACAAAATTTGGCAAAAAGAGAAAAGGTGGGAGGTAAACAAAAAGTTGACCAAGTTGAACATTTGTAGGGTTAAACCATGAAAACCAAAAGTTAATTAAAATAATAATAATAGAAAAAAAGATGACAATAAAGGTCAAACCAATGATGTGAATGTCATCAACAAGGGAAAGGAAAGAAAAATACAAGAAGGAAAAACCCTTATAAAACACTATAACGCATGAAAATGAACCAGTGCAGAAAGAGGCCCAATAAGTAGATCACCTTGATGCATGTCCTTCAAAGAAAGGATGACGAAAAAATATTTCAAAGGGGAATGGTGGTTAAAGAAAAGGGGCACCTATTGGGCATAAAAGGATTGAACAAAGGGGAAAAGCTAAAACAATTGACCTTCTACTATGCAAAGCTCTTGGATGATGGTTCTTTTGGAAATGGTGTTGAAAGCATTTGCAATGTCCAACTATAGCACCACCCAATTGAAATGGACATTTAGATGAACTCAAACACCATGATCATTGCCTCACACCCTTATTAACTACCATGTTGAACTAATGAGGCAATAAGTGAAATAAAAAACATCACGAAATTGCAAACATAAAACTTTGCTCACTAATTGATACAAGACTTCACCCACTACAATCAATCAAACGCCTTTGGAAGGTTTGGCCAAAGCCAAGACCTTAATAACAATAGGAACCTAAACAATGAACCTAAGATACGATGGAAAACTATGTAGAAAAATTGTGTGATGCCATTGCTTGAATCTTCAAGCTCAAAAAGGTTTCAGAAGTGTTTGAAAACCAAACTTGAAAAAACAATAGCTAAAAGATGTGACAACCGAATGAAAGTTAACTTAAGGGAATATAAAGAAAACTCCAAGTTCGATTCAAACTAAGAATCCAACAAGGAGTCTAGGCAAGGAGAAGAAAAATTTAAGGGGTGAAACACTTGCAAAGCATTAATAATCTTGGAGGAAATTAGGGCTGAAACAAGGGGGGCAAGAGCCCTAGCAACATGAGCATACTCTCCGGCATGTCGTAAGGCACGACTTTGTTTAAATTGATGTGATGAAGGCAAGACCAAAACCAAAGGTGTGCCTAGAGAAAGGGTGTCCACCAAATGGGCTTGAACTAGAAAGAGAACTGCTACAAGTGCTAGATCCTTTACATAACATCTTTGTTATTCATGTTAGACCAAGGATTCTAACACTTCCCCACTTTTTGCCCAACCTGTAGTGAATTGGAATATCAATACAACATTGCAAGTTTTCTTTTAGCAACTTGAGTTCACACCACTTACAATTGTGAAAGTGACTCTATGAACCATGTCAAAACAAGGTGTGCATATTCAACTTCACATTAGACATATTCTCATTAGTTGGTCTAATGTGATTTCAATGGCAACATGATGGGTGACTTATTAATTAAGGAAACAAAGTATGATAAGATGACCCAAATGTAGTGTGTTGCGTTTTGTTCTAATGTGGGTAATTTGAACCCATTCAACATGCATCATTGCTTCTAAACTAGATATTAAGTCCCTTGTCAGATTGATATCTATAGGATATCTATATGAGTTGTTTCAAGAATGCATTTCTGTGGTCCATTTGCCAATTCTTTGATGTATCTTTATCACAAAGCTCAAGTCTCAAGGTTGATAATTGGTGTTATGTAGAATCCTTGCATTTGAGGGGACAAATCTCACTTCAAGGTTGACAATTAGTGTTATGCGGAATCTCTACACCTGAGCGGGGACAATGTAGTTGGTAATCAAGCACATGTAGCTAAACTCTTACACTAGTAAAAGAAGCTATCCCAATTCCTAAATGGCATACAAAGGATTTTAAGACGGAGAAATCAAGTCATTCTAGCTAACCAACTTTGAAAAGAACACTCTTTCAAAATGGACTTGTGAGACAGCAAACGAATGATTATCTCAATTTCTTCGACAGGTTTCTAGAATATGATTAGAGGCAAGCAATAATGGAAGTGCTTAAGTATTGACAAATGGGATGCCTTCCAAAAAGAGGAATTGTTATAGTTCCAAGAGTTGAGATCCTGACAATGAATGATGCCTCAACATTGTGCACATGTAGTTTCTCTTCAGGCCACATGCTAATCTATGGGATTATTTAATGAAATTATAGGAATACTCCTTTGGGGCAGCTTCAATTCTCACACACCAATCTCTCTAGTTGTATTTCAAGTCATTTTCAAGGTTGGCAACTGGAAGAAAGAGAGAATTGTGAAAGGAGGCTAGATCTTCAGTAGGATATTTTCAGTAGGGTCCATGGCCACCCCATTTGATGTTAGACTTTAAGCCCTAAGAAAACCACAATTGGTTTTCCAGAAGGGAAGATGGTAGGACACATTGTGTCAAAAGATGGGGTAGCCACAGATCCCGAGAAGCTTGATAAGATTTCAAAGCTTCCCTTTCCCGCCACGAAGAAAGCCCTTCAAGGTTTTTTAGGGATGGTGGGATATTATCGCAGGTTCATACACATGTTTGCAGCAAAAGCACGTCCTTTAACACGATTCTTGCGTGAAGATGCACCTGCACCAACGGAGGACGAGGTGTCAA
>Ga0116231_10001328_pt1 | contig 50097 bp, 42 predicted proteins | sample S1TSphgellanicum_2_FD_89695 | JGI IMG/M metagenome (GOLD analysis project Ga0116231, IMG submission 89695) | Host-associated microbial communities from peat moss isolated from Minnesota, USA - S1T2_Fd - Sphagnum magellanicum MG | ecosystem: Host-associated > Plants > Peat moss > Unclassified...
AAAAAAAGGGGTGCAAGTGTAATATTTTACTCACATTAGAAAAAAAAAAGATCTACTTATTGGGAAACAAAAAAAAAAAAAAAAAAAAAAAACTAAACTAAACTAAAACCTTTATTACTAAGTATGTACAACTTGCCTTACTACTATAGTAAGAAGAAAACATGTAGAACATCAAAACATAATTGTAGTGGGTACACAACAAATCCCTCAAAACAAAAAACCATAATTTAAAATCATAACTTCTTATAAAATAGATATTCCAATATTATTCCATCTTGATTCTACCAATACAACTTTAACAATTCCTCATGTATGTCATTTTGCAACTTCACACACTCAAGAAATGGGACATGTCCGTACTTACATTCCATTCCCTTTCTTTAGGTTACTTTTTACCTTTAGGTAGCCAACTACTATTAAGTTGGGTGGTGGCTACCTATGAAGGTTACATCCTACTTTCCCTCAACTACACATTCTTTTCAAAACTCCAATAATCCCTCCTTCCTAAAAATAAGAAAGGTAGGTTAGAAAACCTTACCCAAGTAATTAGCTACTATTACATTAACAATAATAATTGTATTGTTTAGTCATAACAAAAAATTCATTGGATCATTGCCTTTCGAGTTTAAAGGACATTTTTTTCCTTATATGTTAAAAAGGATTTAGGCATTTTTGAATGACAATAAATCTTTAATATAAAGCCCTTCTTCCACATGCAATACCTAATCAAACTATTATTGCTTGCTTGCCATGCACTTTGGTTGGAGTAGATTGTTAAAATGCCAAATTCAAATCATTTTAATTTCAATCTTTTTAGGTGGGTGGACAAGATACTAGAGGGCATCCAAAATCAATTTTGTACCTAGGTAAAATAACGTTTTTATTACTTGAGGATTATGTGACCCATCATGCACAAATAACACATGTGAACCAACACCTACATTGATACAGTTACCTTCTTGAGTGAGGCCCTTTTAGCAACCATATTTAATCCAAAAATAGAATAAATTTAGAACTAGAGATCTTGATTTAATTTGAGGACCAAATCCTTATCATGATTATAAATAACAAAAAACAATTTTATGCTTTACTACGGTACCAATTTAGGTGTTAATTCACCCAAGGCCAAAAGGCACCATCTATTGAAAACAACTTGTGTGACCTAATGCCCATGAACGCACCATCTTGTTTATGTTTCATTGGATGAACCCCAACAACAAACCTCAACCCATGTGCCCTAAGTTAATTAATTGGTCCCACCTACTGCCTACATATTATTCTATTCACCCACCTTTTAATAGACCCATTTGTTCTTTCCCCTACCTCGTCCTTGCCTTTCCTTGTCTTCTCCTTTCCTTGTTCATGAAAGGAGTTCAAGTTTGTGGAAGGAGTTCATAGAGGGAGTTCAAGTTCACAAGAGAAGTAAGTAAGAGCTTTGCTCCTTTCTGAAGTAGTTTTCTTTTTTCTTTTTCGTTTTTTGTTTGTTTTGTTGTGTCCTATTAGAAAATTTATCAATTATTTTTCCATTATCTCCTTTCTCTTTTTCATTAAATTCTTGCCAAGTCTAGTTGATCCACTTGCAACACCCTCTCATTACACTTGCCAATAGTCCCAAACAAGGAACAACACCCCATGTATCCAACTAGTACAAAATTAAACCTACTAGCCCTGGTAGAAATCCATTTTCTAAATTGTAATTTTACAAAGGATATTGAAACAAAGGTGGGTTCACTATCAAATTTTTTGACATCAAGCTAAAATGTAATGATGTCATCAACCTTTGTGGGAAAATCTTTTGCATTGCATACACAAGGCAAAATGTTGAAACGCCAAAAAACAAAAACAAAAATAAAATTGTTGTTGATAAAGAAAAGGTGTTGTGCATTAGTTTTTTTCACAATTTTCAAGACCTTGTGATAGGGATGGATAGAAGTTGACCACATTTTGGGAAAGGTTGTAGTTTCAATATAATGCCAATTGACTTCAAACTTGCATGGAAAAACTAACAAGGTCATTACAGACAACACGAAAGATTATCAAGCATTATGTTGCAAAGTTTTATGGGAATTATAGTGCTATGAATGCATTGTGTGAATCATGAACATCAAATGAAAATATTTTTTAGAAATTTCTAGAGTTGTATAAGATCAAACATTTGTGTCATCAATCATTCACATTTCTTCATCATTGGTTAACCTTGAAAGACTTGCCACATTAAGTTGATACCTGCAAAAAATCCAAGAATATGTTTGCACAAAAATGCAAGTCTTGTGGCAATCCTATTGAGCTAAACATAAGTGAAACAAAGTTGTTTGATGCTTACAAGAATCATTTCCAACAAAGACAATTCCAAACAGGTCACAAGGTTCAAAGGCAACAAAGGATAAACAAAAGATTACAAAATAACAAGAAAGTGCCATGTGGGTTCAAGCTTGTGCCACAATAGATATGGTTACAACCATGTTGAAGAAAACATTGATTTTAAAGGAACAAAACATTATGGCATTGTTCATAATGCTAGAAGACCCGTTTGTTTATCTTGAAGCTTAAGAATATTTTTGTTTACATAGAGGGGAAAAACTTGACAAGTTTCATGTTGATCTCAAAGTTTCATCATTGGCAATTTTTCCAATAGAACAAACTCAAGCACTAGAATTTGATGCAAATATTTTGGAAGATGTGCAAATAATTCTAGATCAGGAAAAAACAATCATTTCAATCTAAACTTGAGAGATCACACAAGTAATGAATAAAATGATTCTTGAACATTTTATTTCAAAGTTGGCTATTACTTTTTAATTGCTACAAATGTTCTATGAGATCATTCCAAAGATTGCAATGGAAATTATGGTTTTCAATTTGAATGGTGCTTTCAACATAATCCTCAAATGAAAGTGCTCTTCAAAATGTTATGTTTTCTCTCACATCAAATGATGGCTCCAAGTTCATATTCTATTCATTTTTTATTGTCATGTCATGTAACATTACACAAGCCATCAATATGTTAGTTATGACTTCCTGGTCCCATTGTTTACTAGGGTTTGTTATAATCCCAAATTGTGTTCGTAAAACTCCAAAACATTACTCCACATCCTTGCATGTAACTTTTTGTGCTTTGGCAAATTCTTGTTGTTTTTCACCCTAGGGTTTGTGGATAGTATGCACAAATATAAACCAACGAGGATAGATTCCATCGATTAGCAAATAGTAATGAAGATACCTATTACCATTGACTTCAAAAACCAAGTTTGTGTTTGTAGCTCACAACAAATCATAAATTAGTGGCAACCTATCTAACACATTCAAGTCATTGTTGTCATTTGGTAATTTAAGAAATGCATGCTAGATCTAAAAACTTTGGTCAACAATTGCTTATAGGATAATTGATTTGTGGTCATTATTACAATTCATGGATTTTCAAAAGGTCTGAGTTGACTAACAAGTCCTTTTTGATTAGTGGACATGTACATTTTGATGAAAGGCATATTTATTTTAAGAACTTGAATGACATATATATTTTAAAACCTTGAATAACATATGTATTTTTTGACTAGCGAACTTGATTAAAGTGACCTATTTGACCATTTATCAAATTAGACATCTAATCAAGTTGAACAAAAAAATGACCACCTTGGTCAAAATGGCAAATGGTTTATAATCAATTAAGACATTTAGTTAAGTTGGACAAAATAAAATGACATTCTTAGTCAAGATGGATAATGGTGTTTTGATCTAATGGAACATCTTATGTTAATAGACAAAGATAGCTACAAATTAGCTTAGGAAGTAATTTAAGCCTACTTACATACCAACTTATTTACCTACCTACTTCCCTCCTACCACCCACTTACCTACTTATTAATTTACTTAACTACATAACTACATACTTCATTTTTCCAACCAACCTACCTATCTCCCTCTTAGACCTACCTCCTATGACCTACCTACAAATTTATTTATCTACTTAAATGCCTACTTATTTCTTCCCATGTACCATCTTAGAAACATACTTACCTCCTACTTCCCACATACCAATCTACTTATTGACTTACCCATTTACTTACCTACCCAAATTTTCCTGCTTAATTACCTTTTATTTCCTACAACCTACTTGTCTACCTAGATTTACCCACCTAGTTCCTACTTCTTGCAACCTACCTACCTACCTCTTACCTATTTGACTAGTTACCTCCTATTTATTACAACCTACCTATTTACCTACCCCCTTTACCTACTAACCATCGTGCAACCTACCCATTAATTACCTAACTTTCTTATTTACCTACATAACTAATGATGTGAAATAAAGAAGTGAAATAAAAAAACTTGACAAGTTTTGTCAACTTTGGAAAATGTAATCCATTGATAAGGACTTGGATTATCATTTAAGAGGTGAAGGGTTCAATTCTTAATACTTGCAACCTATATACATTTTTAAAAGGTTAAGATAAGTAGGGTTGGTAAGCTAGGTTAGGAAGATTAAGCTAGGTTAGGTAGGTTACCACCTACCTACCTATTTGTTTATTTATGACCTACTTAAACCTACCCACTTATTTATTTACCTACCTATACAAAATTGTTTTTAGTAATAATCCAAAAATTTGATGAGTCAAATGGTTCACTATCCATTAGTCAAAATGACCAATCAAATAATATAACATTCTGCTAGTCAAAAAAACCACCTAGTCACGTTGGATAGGTAAAAATCAACTTGTCCAAGTTTGATAGGATGGTATTTTTTGAGGCTTGTGAAAAAGGGGTCATTTTGATTGAATTTTTTAATTAAAAAAATCGTGGATTGTAGTAGTGGGTTATATTTGTTAATGAACTAATGAATTGGCCTTGCTAAGCAATGAGGCAATTCTTTCAGCAATAATGCATATAGTTTAATGAAATAAACATAATAGGGAAACCTTTCTATGCATTAATTGCCATCTGATTGTTTATATGAGCTCGTGATGGTTGTCACAAGTACTTAACTTCAAAGAGCTCTTGAAGAACTTTCACAAATTGTTTCAAACATTTAGTGGCTATGTTTTTTTTGATCTTGTAGTATTTGTCAGATGCATCAACATCAAGTCGTAAGCCAACATTTTCATTGCACTTATACATTTTTGAATGGACAAAAGGTTTGATGATCTTACAAGCCTTTGATTTCTACAAGAAATAAAAATCACATACACACACATCTTGCATGATCTTGCAAAATAAAAATCAATGCATCTTATAACACCTCTAAAAAAAATGATTCATCATAAGTAAGACTTGGTGCAAAATAAATTCGCCAAATTTGATAGTGACCTACTGCCCCTTCTCTCTTTATGTTTGGTCTATGCCTAGGCATTGACCCTTTGTGTTTTTGTTGAAGTGCTTCAAGTTCGATTTGTCGTAGTGTTGCATTGAACTACAAGTTTTCATTATCATTGGTGGTAATTTTATTATCAATCTAGTAAATAACTGGTTTCTCCAATATTCCATGGTCAATTCCATTGCTAGAGAAAACATAAAAATATGAGTTATTGTAGTAGGAGATGAGAATCAAACTCTTGCAAAAAATGATGAGAGAGATTAAAAATGAAAAAAACGCATGTTGTGTCATTGTTTAGACATGAATGTCATATGACTATTCGTATTGTTTAGACAAAAATGTTGTATGTTTATTTGTGTTGTTTACACATGAAAATCGTGCACACGACTTTCATATTTCAATAATACACAACATTTGTGTTCAAACAATACAAACCTATGAAATAACAGATCTCACACACGTTTGAAATGAATCCATGAATTTTTTTAATTTGTGATAATAAAAAGCGAAAATGATGAACAATGAGCAAGGTGGCTTGTTTGGGCAAGCCAACAAAAGGCATTGCTAGCCCTTGAAAGTAGCTTGCATAGTTTAGGTATAGGGAGTAATGCAATGCCAACGGTGGAGATGCTGTAAGTAAGTAGATGTATGTGGATGGCTAGTATATAACAAACAACCATGGTTTAGAGCGAACTACCCATGGTGAGCTATGGGACAACCATGCCATCGATACATCCATCCATCCTGAATGGGGGCATTGCTGGGTGCTGTTGGTTCACTCTGGGCCCCAATTAATAAGGTGATAGAATTATTTACTTGAGTGAAAATATTCTGCTTTCCTTTGGCAGACTTGACTATTAGTTGATGCTGTATTTACTGCTGTGACTGCGAACCGTTAAATTACAGAGCTTGTTTTGACATCCAAGCAACAGTGTTTTTTTCTCTTTTTTTTCTGGGGGTCAATTCTCTGATGTCGCCAGAGAGTGGCGAGCATCCCTAGGCAGATTTCGACTTAACTGGCGACTCTTTTCCAGAGAACGTATAAATGTGTAGCCAGTAGACATGAACGTGGCGACACCCTTCCTCCGCCCCCGCCCCCACCCCCAAAAAAAGAAAACCATTTTCTGTCCCAATTTGACGAAATTTTTAATGCAAAAAGGGGGGAATTTGTGACAGAATATTTGCTTTTCAGAAAACTGTGTCGCCAAAAAAATAAAATAAATCTGTAACAAGCGAGTGAGAGAGCATTGAATCCGCCCCTGCAGCAGAATTCGCTCGCTTGATCGTGAAAGAAAGCCGCGCGCGCCGCAGCAGTAGCGGCAGCGGGAGGGACAAAACAGAACTGACGGATGGATCAGGTAGGGGACTGGGGAGTCGGGAGGGAGTTTGCGGAACTGCTGGGCCGGCAGCAGCGTCATGAGGAAAAGTTAAGTGGGCTAGTCATTGAATCATGTGAAGCGTGTGGGCGTTAAGTGAGTGAGAGGTTTGATTCGTGTGAGAGGGACTCACTCCCGAACACCCACTTTGCTTTTGCCTGCAGTCAGCCCCTAGCTCAGCTTGCTTGCTTGCTTTCCTTCCCTCCTTCCTGCAAGCTCCAGATTTCGCCAGCCCCCTCGCTCGCTCGCTCGCTCGTGTGAGACAGATCATAACAGAAGGAAAGTGAAAGTAGGGTGGGGCTGCCCTGGCTGCGAAGTTTTTGGTCCCCGATCTCTGCTCTTCGCACGCGTGGGAGCAGGGGTTCATTTCTTTCCTTCCGGAATCCGCCACCTTGGTTGTCGTGTCCTCAAAGCAATTGAAAAGCTTTTTCTCTTCTCCCCCAGTTTCCCCCCCCCCCCTTCCCCCCCTTCGTCATCTCCTTCTCCTTCTTCATCACTTTCCCCAGTACCGTAGTCAAATCTTATTATATCCACCAAGCTCCGGGCCCCACGTTTCAACAACGCCAACGGCAAGTTTGAAGTAAAATTTCCAGGCTTTTTGTTGCTGCAGGAAGGTGGTTCACATCATCCATGGACGTTGTTCCAGGCTTTTTCACAACAGGGAGGAAGAGCACCTAAACCCTAAAGCTATTTTGGGAGGTCTAAATTAGCTCTAAATTGGTTGCTTCTAAACCCTAAACCCCTTCACCTGAGGGCCCAGGTTGAACCAGTATGCCCCACTGGTACATTCACCTTCTTGAGTGACCCCCCTCTTTGTGACGATTAATATTGCACCCAGAAAATGCTATATGTGGATTCAAGGAATGGGAAATGGGATATTTGTATTGTTTAGGGTTTAGAAGCAACCATTTTATAATTTTTTTTTCCCCGTTTTCAATCTTTCAACCATGAAATGAGTATGGGTGTTGTTTCACACAAAACCCGCAAGCACCTGCCTATGAGCAAAAAACCTAAATTGCCAATTGCAAAGAAAGAAATATTCACCAAGTGGCAAAAACACGAAAAGCTCCCACCCAAAGTTTAGTTTTTAGAGCAAACAAAATTGCCAGTCATTTTACTAGTAGCATGCAAAAATGGTGGGATGCAGGGACGATGATATAAAACTCTGTTAATGCATGGGATGAATGGATGAATCTCATCTCAGTCCACCATCCTACCCAATGAATATGAGTTAGGTTTGAGTTTTAGCTCATGGGTGGTGGTAACTTAATTAATTGCCAGGTTTTACTAACTGGACTAAGAGAGCTCATGAGCTCAGCAAACACCTTGAAGCAAAGAAATTCCATGACCATAATAATTCTTTCTCTTGAAAATAGCCATCTGCTGCAAGTCAACATAATTCCCCTGGTTACTGAGCAAGTGTACCTCTGGTTGCTTTGAAGAAGCACCAAATTTGTCATGATTTGCTTGAAATGTTTTGCACAAGTATCTAGCTGGGAACAGCTAGCTAGCTAGCTAGCTACATGAGGCGGCAGCAGCAGCAGCAGCAGCAGCTCTGCAGGGCTGCCATGGCATGGGGTGAACTGAAGAGGTCAATTCTTACAAGGGACCTCTGCCAGTTACTAATTACTAACGGTAGTCCAGTCAACAATCACCCAGACTGCAGTTCACTAATGACACTCATAATCATGGGTTGATGCTCCTTTACTCTCTAGACTATTGCTGGAATTGCTCGGTAAATTATAACTAGGATTACTGCTTGTCCACAATTAGGTCGCATTAGGATCTGGGGTGGCAGATTATGTCATTTTTCTTGACCACATTATATCACATAATCGTCTGGCCATGATCATACTCTTGTAATAGTATATATCAAAATGTATCTGTTGGACATGTATTTTTTTTGGGCCATTTTCTTGATGATCACATTATATCACATAATTGTCCGGTGATGATCATACATACATACATACATACATACACTTCTTGTAGTGGATCAAAATGTGTCTGTTGAACACCAATTTTTCTTCAAATCATCGAATCTATCACCCCAGACCATAATGTCACGGAATGGCCTCCATGTGCCCATTACGTTGGGTGTGTTGCCTAGCTTGCCCTAACGGACTTACTTCTCATGTTACTCAAACATTGTGGGTAGGGAGGGTTAGACCGTTCCATAGTACAAAGTGATGGGTATAGGTGGGGGGGGGGAGTAAGTAGAAAGGACTCCAATTAATTAAGGGGCTTTGGTTTAAGGGGGCAACTTGGGTGTTAGGTCTTTGGTTAATTGGATCTCTCTTCCTTCAGCCCTCTCCTGCCCAAGAAGACTTGGAACCCATTCCATGGAATTGAAATTGTCAGAGACTTGAGCAGGCAGGAGGAGGAGGCTGCAGGAATTGGCTTTGGGGATCCAAAAAATTATTCTGGAGTTCTCCCCCCCCCCTGCTCTCTGAAGCTCTCTAAATGTAAGTAGCAGAGTTGACCAGTCTTTCTTTAACATCATGCTTCAGTGTTGCTGCTTTTTTTTTTTCTTTCTTTCTAGGAGTTAGTTGTGTGTGTCAGTTTTACTCTTTACCCCTCAGAGGAAAAGGAAACTCCCAAAACAAGAAGAAAACTTGGATGATGGGAACTGAATTGAAACACTAGCCTACTTTTGAACTTTGGGAAAGGCAAAACTCACATTCAAGTGAAGAGACTGCAACTTTTCTCTCACAAATACACAGGGAGGGCTATCTTCACCCATAGCCACTAAAACACTCCTGTAGTACTCCACTCAGAGTATTTTGAGAACTGGTGGGTCAGTGGGTATATGCTCGAGTTGATAATTGATGAATATCTCTGTCCTTCATTCTAAGGACTGCCCAACACTGGTGAGAACTTAATAGGAGTTTTCAAACTCCACATAGCTACTTAGCTACACATCAAAATGCGCAATATCTGATACTTTGCAATTAATTTCCTTCTTCAGTGAACCAATGTAGTAGAACACACACCCATTGGGTCTATTTTTACACTCCAAAGTCTCACATTACATTGCTTTCTAAGTTCAGGACGAGAGATGAAATTGTGCTCTTCTTAGTTATAATGCTTCATTTTCTTTCACAAATCTTTTTTTTTTTTGAGAAAATTCCAGCATGTCTAGAAATAATATAATTTTTTTTGTCAAGCCTGCTATTCAACTATGGCATTATGTTATTCCTGCATATGGATTGAGCGCCACCACCATGACTACCGTCAAATTGCTTGATGCAAGAAGATCAACATGAAAAGAATGGCAAAGGAAACAAGGCTTCTGTTCCATGTGTGAAGTGAGGAGACCCATGCTCGGGCTACTTGGTGGTTGGGAAGGAAACCTCCATTACACAATGTGACTTCTCTCCAAGAGTACTGGGTGTAGGTTGAGAGGGCCACCCCATTCGCTACCTGTCCATTTGTCCTTTCTTCAACATCCACCCCACCAGTGTTATTTTACGAATTTTTTGTTTGTAGCCAAAATGGTGATCATCCATAGGAATGTTTTGCCAAATCTGGCTATATACAAAATTATGAAGTACAAATCTTTAATCATCCTTCTATGTTTTTGGCTACAAACTGAAGACTAAATATACATATCTGACAATTTTTACTATTTTTTTTTGTCCCTTCTGGCAATTGAAAACCTCCAAAATCACTTCATTTTTGACTTTTTAATTTCTATTTTTGGGCAAAAAATTTGCCAATAAATAAGAGGCTGCATGTGCCCTACTTTTTGTTAGCTGTGAAATCTCTTTAGTTTGTAAATACACCAGCAGCAATGGAAGTTGAGGGTTTTCTTTTTCAGTTTTGTGAGGTAACATCAATTGGCAAGAATCCTCAAGAAGATTTAACATTTATTGATGACAAATGTTTTTGAAAAATTGTCCAAATACTGGCTAAAGATCGAAAGTTGTGTTGAAAAATGGCGAAACTTTCCAATAAATACTTTTTCTCAAATTATTTTGGCGATTTAAAATTTAAAAAAAAACTCTGCAACAGCATGTTCCTGGTTTATGTTTAGATTTCACCCGGGTGCAAAAGTTTGCCACTCAAACAAAAACATGATGATGGAACTGGTCTTGTGAAAATGCAAGAGGACCCAAGGTCAAGTACATGCTGCTGCCCTGCAAAGTACTTCCTTTTGGGGGACTAACCTTCATAGTCTGAATATTGAAAGTAAGTGTTTTGGAAGGACTTGAAATTGTCTTTGACAGCAAATGGGCCAGAGTCCACACCCATTCTGTGAAACTGCCAAAAGTTGAAGCAAAAAAATTGACACAGATTGACACATGTGGTCATGGTGTATGGAAAACCCACCCACTTTAAATCTTCTTTGGTCATTGTATCAATTATGGTTTTGTGGTTATCAAAGTGTTGGTTGCAATGCAAACAATACACTTCCACTTCCCTCGAAGGCCAAGCAAATCGATGCTAGATCTGGAATTGATCTATGGAGTGAAGTTGTTGGATGTTAGTAGTTTTGGAATGGGTGTATGGAGTGAATTGTTGGATCTTTTAGTTTCTGAATTGGACGAGGTAATCGGTGAGAGCATACTGGTTTATGAACATAACCAATTGAATGGGACTGCCCAGCTTATGAGTTATAAGAAACAAAAGAGAGTGAGTTATGAGGTTCAACCAAAGAGCGACCAGGAATATGCATTATGAGATTAGGGATGAATGAAAATCTCAGAATGCAACAAGATACATGATATGACTTGAGAGTGCTTGTCCAATGATGTGCTGCCATATTAGTGAGACGCCCTCTCACAATCGGTTATGATGTGTAGAGTGAAGTTGTTGGATAGTGTAGTACCTAGCTTGGTTAAGCACTAATTAATTACTTTTTGGAATTGCTGAATTTTTTTAAAAAAAAAACTCCCTTCCATGTCAAAAATCTGAAAAAAAACTCTAAGCACACTAGATTCATTATTTAGTATAATGCCAAATTGTAGAATTTTATTATCTTTTATTGCCAAACATAAATGACAATATAAATAAATAAAAATTAGGCACCTTGCTGCTGAATCAGATAGGTTGTCCAGTGAAGTTTAGAAAGTGATGTATGGAGTGAAGCTGTTGGGTGATTTATTGGATGTTTGGAAGACTCAATTTTTTGAAGGGCAAGGAACAATGCAATGGGGAATTGTGTGAATGAAGGAGATTGGGTTCATAAGTCACCTTGTTCTGGTTATCTTCGTTAAGTGGAAAAGTTACTTTCTGTAGCCAACTTGTCAATTTTCTAACTCACATTCCCTCAAATCGCAAACTTGTTTGGTTGTTGAGCTTAAAAAAATGGCAATGCTATTTTTTTGGAATTTGTGGCTATTGAAAACTAGTGATAAAATTTACTTCCAATAAGTGGGTTTTCCAAAAATATGGTTCAATATGTTATATTACCCACATGCTTATTGAGTCATCAAATTCTTTTCAAAATGGATTGGTATGCCTAATAAATGGTAAGTCCCCTAACCTAATATCTTGGTCTCTTTTCTCAACTTTCTTATATAGGGCCTTATTTTGGCTTGTTTGTGCAAGCTTGCTTCCCTAGCCTTCAGTTGCATCCAATCCAACTAGTTCAATTATAATATGTGTGTGTGTGTGTGTGTGTGTGTGTCCAAGTTAGTTTTGTCTAGTGATCCTTTTCAAGGTCCTTCCTTAACTTGACTCAATGGATATACCAACTTGATATATAGGCCAAATGAAATGGTGATCATTATTTTACCATTTTGGTGGAGTTGGGTACCATGAGACCTGATAATTTGTTTGATCCCAATTTCACATGTTCACTTGTATTTTATTCTTATTTTGCAATATTGAATATAACTTTTGATTATTTTATTTCATAAATTGAATTAATCGGTAAGAGTCGTGTATGTATGTTTGATTGTTCAACATGTTAACAGTTTTCCAATGAAATCACAAAACAAATTGGGAACCATGCTTGAAACCCAATTACAATGCTATTGAGAGTGATTTATGCCAAATGATATTTTAATTGATGTTATCACTATAACGGTTCCCCTTTTTTTATTATGGGCAAATATCCAACAAATACATGCCCCATGTATTTTAAAAATGAAGTTGTAAAGTGATATTTACAATAGATGTATTCACAATAGATTTCATCTTGTTTGTTTCAACCTTTGATTCCTAGAAGAACTTCTAGCTTCACAATGTAGTTCTATCACAATACACTCCCACATCCTCAATGAAAATACTCATGAATAAACCAAAATGAATTATCAAAACATGTCAAAAATATTATAGAAACCAAATGGTGTCATTGCGTAGCAAAAGGTCCCCCCATAGGCTAGTAGTGTGAATGAGCTCATCAACTATTAAGTATAAGTCTTATTTGATAAAACCACATCCACAAATGTAAAAGTCATGCCTTGCAACCTCTTTTTGTGATTTGATGACAAAATGGTAGCAACCTGTGTCAATCTTCAGTTATTACATAAATGAAATTCATTCACAATTTCCATTTCCCATGAATACTATTACATATTTCCATTATATTATATCTCCTAGATAACCATTAATCAAAGTTTTTTGTAAATGTGTTGATTTCAACTCCCTTTGTTCAATCCTCACATTTAATTTCAAATAGGTATAAACCTTGTTAAGCCCTTCTAATTAGGATTGAAAAAAATGTATATATACAAAACAACATTTCATCTTGTTTCTTTCCATTTAGAGAAAACTAATGAGTTAGATTTATTTCTCATCATGTTTACCCTATTTTTTGGATAATTTTGGTGATGGTTGTGATGGAAATGTTTGCATTCAAAACTTTAAAATATATATATATATATATATATATATATGGGTTGTGCCCTCACTTCAATACCATCCTCCAAATTCCCAAGTTTTGGAAGCACATTAAGACAAGTGAAACCCTTTATTTTTCCATTTGCCTCATCGGTGTAATGCCTTTCAAATATGTGAACTCATGCCCCTAATTCATGGGATTTCATGACATTAATCCAATTATCAATGGTTTGCACCTCTTTTTGGTCTTGGGTTTTTAAGGTTAAAGAGCATTAGCTACTTTCTTTAGGTTTGGATATGGCTGTGAGAAGTGCCCATTCCCTAAGCATTGTGATCTAAAATTGTTGAAGAATTTTACATTTGTATTTTGTTTTAAAAAAAATCATATATGTGTTGTGTTAAATTGACTTAGATAGTCAAATTTTGTCACCAATTATTTAAATGTTGATTTTATGTGAAATTAATTTCAAGGAACTCTTTTGTCATTTCTAATTCAACAAGTTACATACTTTTCAACTTTGGGCCATTTTAAAAAGTGCTTATAATGATCATAAATATTTTCCTTTGTTTTCAATGGCCATTAATATGATTTCTCAAATGCCTATATATTTTTGTATTTGATTTATTGCCTTAGTTGAGGTTGTAAATTGTTCATGAAGTGCTTCAACATGAATGCATCAGCTAAAAAACACATTCAACATTTTCCTTGTGCTATGAATCCACTTTTGCAATGTTTGGATTCTAATTGTGAGTTTCATAACCTTAGGACTCATTATTATTTTATTCACATGTCAAATATATGTAGGCATATATTGTGTTGAAAAACTTAGTCATCAAAATCCATGTCATTTGAGCCCATATGTTTTGTAAGTTCTAAGTTCAATCCATCTTTCATTCCAAAAACTCTAAAAACATCAAAAAAAACCCAAATTTATGGTATCCTATCCTACTATGAATGGACACTCTATTATTCCATGAAAGGACTTATGGGTGTTTTTTTTACCTTGTTCCCTTAAAAGAACAAGAACTCATCATTTGTATTCTAAACATATGAATGAGTTCAAGAGTCCAAACAACTACTATAGTACCTGGGCGAGTTTGACACTAATTATACTATTTTCAGAAATTATAATATATATTTTTTCATAAAAAAATTTTTCTGAAAAAATAAAATAAAAATCTGATAAAATATTTGAGAATATATCATTTGTCAAAATGGAATCCTCACAATTAACTAATTAATTAATTAATTGACAAATGTGTCAAAGTGGCCAAGGTCCTACAATATTTCAACTTAGAAAACCAAACTATATAATTCAATCATAATGAGGTATTCTATTTTCTAGGGTGCGCAAATTTGTTTCCCAAATCACGATTAAAATGACACAATTGGTTGTGCATTGGGGGGGGGGATCTCGTCGCGGTGAAACAGAACATGTGTTCCAAACCAGTTGAATTCAACTGGTGGCAAACAATTCATGTTCTGTTAACCACAATGGCGAATCTTCCAAACCATTTTACAGGCTCACATGGGGTTCTGATTGCCTAAACCCTAAACCCTAAAATTGGTTCATTTGACCTCTACTTCTCTGGAGTTTGATTCGAGAAATAGGGTTTGATTCGGGAATATTTTATCACTTTTTTCTTCTTTTTTTTTGAGAAAAAAATCATTAGATTTGCAAAAAAATTGAAAATCATGTTCGAACATTTTCCTATCGGTTTTTTTTTGGTAACAATTTTTTAAAAAAAAATGTTTAAATAGGTTCCTAGAACATGCCATCATCATTTAATGTGAGACCCCTTTTAGCTTTCTCATAAGCAATGTGATGTTTAAAAATGAAAAAAACGATCATGAAATTTTTTTTTAATAACAAAATGATGATGTACATTAAAAATATATATTTATTTATTATTTTTTCACTAACTATGACCAATTTATCATACAATATCAATTGTTGATATTAAATTAATGGTAGGGCCATTGTGTCTAACCACAACTTGTTTTTGTTGGGGTAGGGTTCTCTCTACCATTTTTGCTTCCCTCAACACTCCGATGCACAACTTGGTGACTTTTGAGAAAAGCTTGGAAAATTATAATATAATATAATATAATAACTTGGAAAATTATGATTTCTTCAAAGAAAAATTGTCACTCTTTTGGTGAATCCCAAAGCATTTGGAGAAATTTCATAGTGTAATTGGAGGGCACTTTATATGTATGGATATCTCTCTCTCCTTGAAAAGATGAGGGATTTTTAGGCCTATTCCTCAAGAGTGGGAGGGAAATTATTCCTCGTACTTATCTTATCTATGAAGGAAGGTAGTTTGTTTTGTTTTGTAGTCATGAGATCCAACCAAGAGTGATGATGCTTCATATCATCGTTCTTGGTGTTTTTAGAAAGCTCTCGACGAGGAGGGGTGGTGGTTCATGAGCTTGGTTCCAGGGTGTTTGGACTAGTTAGTGGTGCAAAGCTTCTTTGAATATTGGATGATTTTTTCACTGAAAATTAAATTAACTTGTGGCTGAAAATTTGGGAGGAATTGGAATGTGCTGCCCTTGGTGTTGTTGTTGTTGGAAAGATCTTGATGAGCAGGATTTAATGGAATTTATTTGGTAAGATTTGGATTCAGAATGTGGGAGATATTGATTTTAAAGTGATTTCTGCTGCTGAAAATTCAAATAAATTCCCAAAAAACCAGGTTTTGGAAGGAGAAATCTGTCGAGGATGTGGTAACACTTGGGCCAACGGCACAGGCCACACTAGTATAGGTGTAAGATCCTTCTCACTCTTAAGGAATAGGTGTAAGATCCTTCCCACTCTTAAGGAATAGGTGTAAGTACCGTCCCTTGTGATCTTCATATGTTTGAGTTTATAATAACATTGATCTTTGTGCTTTATGATGGTTCAAGCCCATATGTGAGAGATATTCTCAAAAATGCGGGGCTGGACATGGCTACCAACTTGTCCTAGGCCCCTTAATTTAGGAATGCTCACAACATTGGGGGCTTTACGTGACACAAAGAGATGGCTAAAAAAATCAAATTCAAGAGAGGAAGTAGGTGAGTAGATAGGTTAAGGGGCCATGTTTGAGGCCGCTTAATTTGGGAATGCCCTCACCTTGGGGCTACAATTCTAACCCTCCAAACCGAGTACCCACCCCCACACTGGTAAGTAGGTAGGTAGATTTTAAGAAAATGTTTTTTAAGAAGAAAAATAAAGGGGGTAGGAGGATGGGCACCGGGGGGGGGGGGAAACCTGGGAAGAGGAAAAAAAGAGGGGGCGGGAGGAGGGGGGGGGAAGGGTACTTACTTAGGAATCTCACAAAAAAAAGAAAGCGCTACAAAAATATTAAACTGAGATTCATTCATTCATTCATTCATTCATTTTCATTCATTCATTCACACATTAATACAACCCTTCAGCATCCCATCCTTTCACTCGCGTCCTCTCGCTCGCTCGTTCTCTCGCTAATCCTCTCTTGTTAATCCTGATTAGCGTGTCCCAATTAAGGAAGGGATTAGTAAATTTCCATCGCTCTTTGCACAGCACTGTTGCTGCACTGCACTGCACTTTTGTTCTTCGTTTCCTTTCCTCTCTCTTTTGCCTTGCTTTGCTTTGCTTTGCTCTGCTTCTTGTTGTTCCCTCTTCTCGCGCTCTTGTTCTGTCTTCGTTTTGCAGTGCAAGAGGGAGAAAAGAAAAAGACGACCAGGAGGAGACGAAGAAAGAGGAGGAGGAGGAGGAACACGACCAGGGGAAAAAAAAAAACCAAAAGAAATAGATCCGAATCCTTCTTTTGTTTCTTTTGCTGTGTTGTTGGTGGTGGTCATCCATGCTTGGGATGCCAAGCTCCGACGACAGCTTAAGCTTTACCTGTAGGAGGAGGCTGGCTCCCATTGTTGTTTGTGTTCCAGTGCTTCTTCTGAGAATGTGAGCATTTTCTACATTCTCTTTTGTCTTTTTGCATATCCGCTTTGTATTGTTGTTGTTGTGTTTGTGTCTGGCGATGGATTTTTTTTCGCACATTCCTCCTCGACTTTCTTCCAGTTGAAGAAGAAGAAGAAGAAGAAGAAGAAGAAATCATGAAAATGAAACAAATATGAAGAGTTGTCTTCTGTTGTTGTTTTCCTGGTGGATGGATTGATTGTTTCTTTCTTTCTTTCTTTCTTTCCAGGGTAGAAAACTTAGCAAGTGCTTTGGTCAGATGTGCTTCCTGTCCTGCTCCTTACACCTTATCTCAAACTGAAGGAGTTTCTGTAGAATGGAAAGAGCTTTGCTTGCTTGTAGAGAGGTAGTGTTCAGTGCGGCCCGTTCTCACTTGCTTGTGAGAATGTGATCATCCTTGTGTTGATGGAGTATCACGAGGAGCCATTGTCTCTCCTTCCCCTTTTTTCTTTCTGGCATTATAGCTTTTGGTAGCAAATGGACTGCTGCGTGATGAGAACAGGAACCACGGGGAGGTGGACGGTCTATAATGATCAAGGCGTTTTTTCCTGCGGCTCCTCTCTCTCAGGATTGCAGGAGTAAGTTCTGTGACAGAGGAGATTATCTCTCTTGTTCCATATTTATTAAATCCTTCGAAGCTGAAGCCGAAGCTTTGTACAGTAGAATAATGGAGAGAGCTTTATAGAGAGAGAGAGAACATAGACAGTAGTAGTATACTCTGGTGCTATTCTTCCATCATGGCTGCCGCAATGGTTTCGGATTGCGATACAATCCGTGATGTGTGTAGTGTAGTATTCCTGCTCTTTTGTTCTTGTTTACGGGGCCTTCTTCTACACCTGCCTAGAGATAGATATTCGGGGCAGCAAGGGAATGAGGCTCTCTGCAAGCCTGGGGTACAAATTCACATGCTTGTCAGAAGCTCTTTCCCATGTGGGAATGACAACATGGAACACTTACGCTTGAAGTGGTTGCAACTCGAGTTCCTGAGGAGCATCGTTGTTTGTGTCACAAGAAAGTCTTGTGCAGAGTAGACGAATGATGGAATATTATTATTATGAAAGTCCTTGGTACAGGAAAAAAGCACATTGTGGATGGCTTTGAACAATTGTTGGTTTGTTGTGTAAAATGTCCTACACAAATGTGTGAGAATCCATTTTGATGATGTTGTCATTTTGCTGCAGCTCTTCTGCCCCCTGCTGCTGTTAAGATGGAAGAGAAAGAGTGAGAAGAGACAAGAGAGTGTCCCTGCTGCAAAGGTGTGATAATAAATACTCTACAAACCTGCTACAATACTTTTTTCACATAGAAACAACAGAGAAAAAAACAAGAACGAAATCAGGTCTGTAAGCAGTGCTGCTGCAGACTGGATGTTGATCTAATACAGCTGCTGGGAGGGGGGGAAACCTTATGGATGCATGCAGCTGCTAAGTGACAGTGTGCCCCAAGGTGTCAAAAGCATAGCAAGCTGTACAAGGGGGCAACTTGGCGGGGGGACGGGGAACAGTCTATGGCATCAGGCAGCAACGGCCTGGCCGTGGCTGCCAGTAGCACCAGTACTACTACAGAAGGGGTAGGTGCACCCGCAAAGGCAGGTTCAAGTGGTGTGGAATCCCTTCCTAAAGAGATGCAGGACATGAAGATCAAGGATGATAAGATTGACCACAGTGATGACAAGGTATCTCTCTCTATGTCATTTGGGTTCATGCCTATGAGCTGTATTTTAGCTGCCTGCCGATGATAGGTCTAGTGCAAGGCTAAGCAACACTTGCCAGAGTTACCAGTAGATGTTGCTGGTAGCTGTGTTGTGTAGGTTTGAATCTGGCTCTGTTTCTTGTTTTTCATCATGCTATAGCCTCTTGTATGTGCTTGCTGTGTGTGCTGGAGACATCTGATTTGCATCTAAGGATGGTCACATAGAATGCTTACAGGTTTCTCTTACAGTTTTGTGTTCAAAGTTGTGAAGCTCAAACCAGGTAATCTTTTGGACTTTGCAGGAGCTTGAGGCAACTGTGGTGGATGGAAATGGCACAGAGACAGGTCACATTATTGCAACCACCATTGGAGGTCGCAATGGTCAACCAAAGCAGGTCTGTTTTCATTGTATGTTGTGTTTTATAGTAAGTCAATTAAAAGAGACAGTATGGGCAAAGGTGAACTTTGAGTAACCATTTCAATCATGTTTCACATGTCATGTCTTGTGTTTTGATAAATGGTGGCCCTTTGTGACAGACTATTAGCTACTCAGCAGAGCGTGTTGTGGGTACAGGCTCTTTTGGAATTGTATTCCAGGTTAGTTGTTCCTTCCTATTCTGTCCTCTTATGTATGATGCCAGCCAACATCATGACTGATTCTTCTTGTTGCTTCTGGAAATGCTCCTAGAAATGTGACAGAAACTCAGGACAGGTTTTTGTATGTTATTTTTGCTGAAGATTATAATATGCTCATCTACACCCATCATTGGGAGCTGATGAAGTCAGTGGGCAAAGAGGGCTTCCATTCATCACTCTTTACTGGAAGAACTTAGCAGGTTATTGGGTTTGATGGGAATGGTGCTAGGATCCACACTGGTTCTGTGGGGCATCCTGACAAATTCAGCACTGTGGGGTGGGGGGGGCGGGGGGTTTTGCAGGCTAAATGTATAGAGACTGGAGAGACTGTGGCCATTAAGAAGGTGCTCCAGGATAAGAGATACAAGAATCGGGAGCTACAGATAATGCGGTTGTTGGACCATCCAAACATTGTGGCTCTCAAACATTGCTTCTTCTCTACTACTGACAAGGATGAGTTATACCTGAACTTGGTTCTTGAATATGTTCCTGAAACTGTTTACCGAATTGCCAAGCACTACAATCGCATGAACCAGCGCATGCCACTGGTGTATGTGAAACTGTACACATATCAGGTACATCTATTGCTGATTTCTTTAGGTTGATGTGAAGAGTGATGATATATTCTGATTGTATCCATGAAGTTTCATTGAGAAGGAGGGCACATATGCACTGGATGAGAGCTGAGAGGCAAAAGTGGGTAAACCTTCCAAGACAGAAGACTAAATGTGGAGGAATGTTTTCTTCATCAGATATGTAGATCGCTGGCATATATCCATGGTGGCATTGGCGTCTGCCATAGGGACATCAAGCCTCAAAACTTGCTGGTATCCACCACTGCTTGCCACCTTTGTTAGTCATGTCTATGGCCTAATAATTGGTGTTGGAGACTTGAGTGCAGTTGCTCGCAGAACATAGCAGTTCTTAGAGAAGCTTGTGTTTTAATGCTGTTAAGAACCTTTGTTCTGAATATGTGCTGTGTGATAGGTGAACCCTCACACCCATCAGCTAAAGCTGTGTGATTTTGGGAGTGCCAAAGTGCTGGTAAGTACTATTTTCTGTGTACTGAATTGTTGTGATCTTTTGCTTGGAGTGCTGCCAACTGTGACATGCTGGAGTTGTCTGTGGGGTGTCTCTGGTATTCACATTAGTGTTCTGTGCTTTTGTAGCTAATCTGGCATCTCATTATCCACACATATGTGATCCACAGGTGAAAGGGGAACCTAACATCTCATATATATGCTCTCGATACTATCGAGCACCGGAACTCATTTTTGGAGCCACTGAGTATACTACTGCCATTGACATCTGGTCTATGGGCTGTGTTATGGCTGAACTGCTGCTTGGTCAGGTATTTTCTTGTATATGAACTCCGTTGTATGAGAGTAAGGTTTAATGTTCTTCTCATGGGGTTGTTCTTCATGAACTACAGTTGACATGTCCATTGAGTAAGTCCTGACTATTGTGTTCATCTTCCTGGAGGAGCAGTTATGTGTGAGTGTGAAGCATGCTCACGAGGTATAGCTTTTTTGGCCACATACAATGCCTCAAGTTTTGGGCGTTTATGACTTGAAAGTGCTGGCTCTTATTTGCAGCCTTTATTCCCTGGTGAAAGTGGGGTGGATCAACTGGTGGAGATCATCAAAGTTCTAGGTACACCTACACGGGAGGAAATCAAGTGTATGAATCCCAATTACACAGAGTTCAAGTTCCCGCAAATCAAGGCTCATCCCTGGCACAAAGTATGTTCACCCTGTTTATTACTAACACTTTGAATTTCAGTTCTTGATCTCCAGGCCATCCAAATCATAGCAGAGTACTGTATGCTGATTTCTATTTGATCGTCTACATCACAGGTGTTCCACAAACGGATGCCACCAGAAGCAGTGGACCTGGTCTCAAGGCTTCTTCAGTACTCTCCAAACCTGCGCTGCAATGCGGTTTGTTTTCTGTCCTGGCTTTTTCTCACACTTTTTACTTTTCCTGTTGATGGAAAACGAATATCTCTTGTGCAGAAGGGAGCACTATTATCATATCAAGCAGATCATGTCGAGCTTGACTAATACTGCAACTCTAGAATTGTGGCAAGTTTGTATTGTAGTCCCTTGGTTCTAACAGGAGCAAATTTTCTCTTGATCTTGTTCGGTTGTATGCAGTTGGAGGCCTGTGTGCATCCTTTCTTTGATGAGCTGCGTGATCCCAACTGCCGCTTACCTAATGGCCGGCCATTGCCACCACTTTTCAACTTCAAACCACAAGGTGGTCTACTCTCCATCTCGTCTCTATTGTGACTTATGCATATCTGGTTTTGCTGGCCTTCTCTTGTTCCATATGCTGATGACTGAGATGACTCTGGATGGAATGGACAGAATTGAAAGGGGCAACACCAGATATTCTGCAGCGCCTAATACCTGAGCATGCAAGGAAGCAGAATCCAACACTTGCACTGTGAGGACATCCTGCAAGCCTCCATTTTGCCTCTCTTCTTGCTTTCTCAACATTCCAATGATGGATTCTGTTATAAAAGGGACGTTGGGTGGTGCTCCTTTCAACTCATAGTCATCTTCTTTTAGCCTTTATCAAAATTCCAACTGACTGATTATCTTAGTGAAGAGACTCGTTTAATGTTCCAATTGACTTGTTCAGTCATTCACCCCTGTACTCATGGTTGGAGAGTCAGAGTTAGCCTAGGTGGAACCCATGCTTTTTCTTCGACAGGACAGGAGGAAAACACGAGACTTAGTAGAACGCCCTTGTTTTGACTATAAGGGTTCTCTAGCATGTACAGAAGGGTTGGTGTGTGATTAGGAGCTTTCAGGGCTGTCTAGAGTTCAGAGGGACTGTCTGTTGATCTGATGGTGGCTTTTGGCACGTGTAGCTAGATGAGGGGTTTTGCATTGGTGGCCGCATGGATGGCACCTTTGACTAGACAATGGAAGATGCCAGGCAGAGACACAAAGAAATACCCAAGTGCATATATTTGGTCAGCTGTTGCACAAAGCCTCTACACTCCCTGTTGTACTCTGGAAACTTGACAGATACAAAAAGTGGGATAGAAGCAGAGAATCTCATTATGTATGTTTTAACAGGAAGCAGGCAGAAACTCTGGTGGAGGTGTATGGGGTTCTTTTTACAGGTTTTACTGAACTTGGGTGCATGCAATATTTGATGTGTTGATATGGCATGAATGCTATTTGATGCCCAAGAGGCTGCTGCACTTTTTGTTGTTGCAAAGCATGTGCTGGGACACACTGGCAGGTTCCATACTATTTGTTGATGAGTTAAGCATCAGTTCTGGACTAAAATGTTTTGGCAAAGGAGCTCCCCTATTATCATAGCACAGCACAGGATAGTTGTGTGTGGAAGCTTAGCAGGTACAACAACACTTGGTCCTTTAAGTATGAATCATGTGCTTGCCTGCCCTTACCTTCTTATCCAGTGTTGTCTGGTTCTTACTTTTCAAGAGAACCACCAGTCCCAGCAAAATGCAGGTAGGTATACATTCTCTTTTATTATGCAAGAAAATGTTTACCTGAATTTTTTTCTCAAGTTAATATGTCTAACCATAGATGGAAAAATTTTAAAATATCTTTTTTTCTTAAAAGAATTCTTTTAAAAAGAAAATGAAGAACTAGAACCTGTGTTAAATAGGTTTTTTGGGGCTTGGTTTTGGTTCTGGTCTTAAGTACCTGGCCCAAGGACCAGAACTGGTAGCAGCCAAATGCCAAAACCAGACCACATTGCTTCTAACCACCTGCATGTCCTCTCTTATGGGCCATAGTGACCTAGCACCCCACCAGTGCACCATTCATTGGATGCCCATCTATCTATGAAGGACGGTAGTTTGTTTTGTAGTTATGAGATCCACCGAACCAGGATGCTTCAGATCATGTTCTTGGTGTCTTTGCAAAGCTCATGACGAGGAGGGGTGCATGGGCTTGGTTCCATGTTGTTTGGACTTGTGGTGCAAAACTTCTTTGAATATTGAATGATTCCTTCACTGAAAATTAAATTACATTGTAGCCGAAAATTTCAGAGGAATTGGAATGTGCCTTTGGTGTTGTTCGAAAGATCTTGATAAGCAGGATTTAATGAAATTTATTTGGTAAGACTTGGATTCAGAATGTGGGAGATATGGATTTTAAAGTGATTTCTGCCACTGAAAATTCAAATAAATTCCAAAAAACCAGGTTTTGAAAGGAAAAATCGGTTGAGGACGTGGTAACACACTAGTTATTACTCAATTATGGATGAACCTCAATGAACCTCAACTGAGTTAACTCAGTTGGATTGACCTTGGTAACCAATTTTGTAGGAAATAGGTCTCTTATATATGGGTAGATAGGTAGGAAAATAGGTAACTATTAGGTGAATAGATGGTTTATACATAGGTAAGGGCTGTTTTTACTACCTACCTACCTACAAACAACCTGCTTGTGGGTAGCTAGTAAATAGGTAGTTAAATAAAAGCAACTGAGCTAACCACCATGGTTAACTAGGGAACTGAAACCCAACTGAAAACTGTTTCGTCACCACTTACTATCCATCCTTTGCGAGGGTTTAGTGTCCACTAAAGTGCCTTTACTTATGTAATGATCACCTGTGTGGCCTCCTCACTTACTACTTGATCCTACTAGGTAACCACCTATGTGCCTCTTCTTACCTAATCATGGTTATTATTTGAAAGGATCAATAACAAGTTGAAAGACTTTGTAATGAGATTCTTGCCACAATGTAAAGAATGAGCAGTTTTTTTGCTTTGTAATTGGAGGTTCCTTGTCAGGCAGAATATTTGCCAGGCATCTTAAGTGGTGTAGGAATTTTTTTATGATGCCTAAGGTTCATGCTCTGATTTTTTTTGTGTGTTGATGAGGAATGAAAAAAAATGGATGTAAATCTATTCAGATGAATGAAAAAAATTGCCCAAATAGTGGCAGCCTTCTCGGCTCTTCCATGTTTTTTTATGCCAGTGCTCGGGCTACCACCCTTGCAATGGGACCTCAAAACACAGAAGAGCCTCTAGGACTACCATTATGTACTCTATAAAAGGTGTGCATTTACATGCTCCTTCTCTTTCAAAACACCTTTAGGCTTTGTAGTCTAAGAACACAATTGGTGGCACACATAAAGTGGAAGTAAAAAAAATTGAAATTGAAGTCATTAAATTTTATACACACAAATGTTTTGGTCACAATTAAGATGGAAGGTTGAACTTTGGAGTGCAAAATAGAAAGTATTGAGATTTCAAGTCAGTAAACTCTGTACTCACAACTTACATTTCATAGCTTAAATGGAATATTAAGCTTGAAAGAAAAGGGTTTGAAATTTCAACTAATTCAATTTTATACACAACATAATGGAAGTTATGAAATTTTTAGGTAGGATTTATGGTACATTGTAGATCACATAAAAGCAACAAATACATGTCAAGTTTTTTGAAAGAAGATATCGAAAGCAATCCTCATTTTCAAAGGTATGAATATTCCAAAATGTTTCATTTGTTTTTGCCATGAGTTATTTTTTCATTAAATATTGTTTATAATAATTAAGACTCGATAATGCACAATCATTCACTGTATATAATGAAATTCCAGTATCTAGATTAAGGTGATATAGTGCATACTCAACCATGAGTATTGCGAGCTTGGCCACCTTCATTGGCAAGGATACATAAATTGGGTATCTCACTATTTGTTGGCTCTCCCTTTGTAGGGAGGTATATAGTGTTGAGATTCATTATAGAGTACACTAGCTTCAAGGGACTTTGCCCCTAAGACTTTGTCTTTTCTTTACTTGACCATTACTTTCACCAATCCAAGATAAACTTGCAGGTTTTGTCCATCAACCCAAAGAAGATTTTTGAAATGTGCTTCAAAATAAATAATCTTTTCACATCAGAGTCATCATGTTACACATGCCTTGTTTTACTAGTCAAGGTATACCCAAAAACAATGAAGAAGTTGCAATTGTTGTCATTCTCATCGGTACTATGTGAGAAACATGAAGATATATTCCATGCCATTTCAAATGGTGCAACTTATACAAGCATGTGAAGTTATTGTATGATGTAAAAAAATTCAATAATTAGGGAGAGGTATTACACAATCATGCATAATCAAGGTTTCCAAAATGAAGGCATTACATGCATTATATGCAATGCCATTAAGTTAAGCCATGCTTATGGCAAGTGTTAATGAGTTTAGGTGTAGTTGCAAAGAAGATCTTGCAATGAGAGGAGCACCTTCTTTTCATTTGCAATATTTATGTTCTATACGCATCCAAGTCCCACAACACTGACCTAAAGTAAAGCTAAACCAAAGGCTCAAACAATTTGCAACTTGTTCATCATACATGAGCCTTCAAAATTCTCATTGCTCACTTCAAAGTACCTTTTACACATTAGTGTGCCACATTATTCAACATGTGCATTGGAAATTGTTAGACGGGTATTATGATAAAACTACTCTTTCTTCAATTCCATGCAATTGGGGATATACTTATGTTTGGTTTTGAACTTGTGGATGGCAATTATTATTCATAACATGAATGAAAGTAAATACTAAATACCATTGGAGTTTCATGGGATAGGATGAATATGTAACACATGTTTGTCAAAGACATCAAGGGAAGAAAATATCCTTGTGATGGAATGCAATAAGTTGGAAAAATCTTATTGAAAAGAAAGCCGACAAAGAAGACCATGATGTGCATCCTTCAATTGTTGAATAGAGTAAAGGTTGAAAGCTTAATGGTCTCTATATAAGTCCACAAACCACTTTTTAAATATGTTAACTATATGGATTAAAATGTTTTTTCTATGTTTCCAAAAAAAGTCTTTAGTTTGTAACTTCATTATAATTGTGTTTTTTTCAATGTAACCTTGAACATCACCTATGGTTCCAAATTTCAAAGTAATTTATTGGTGTTAATTTGTCCAGATATCAATACATAGTCATTGCAAGGGGTCAAGCAAAATTTAAAGGATTTTTTGTTGTGCTCACATATTCCACACAATGTTGTTGGTTGTTTGTGAGGAAGTGGTGATGGGTCCAAAGCATACCTCATAGTAACATGTTGCTACATTTCCAACTATCATACATTACCTTTTTGGCGTAAGTACTTTTGCCATATTGGACAGGCTTATTGCAAAATTCCCTTCATAACCATTTCCCGGAGACTAACCAATCTTAAACCAGGTTTCTCTCATGCTCAAATCCTATTCAGTATATTGCTTGCCATCTCAACAATACTTCATAGGTTTAAGCATTTGTGGCCACACCTTGATAGGAATGGTGGTGAGTCTATCCATGCCCACTATACATTACAATTTGGGCTTGAACTTTGGCGAGGCCATTTGAAGATTCATTGCCCCTAATGAGGATGCAATGGTGAAAGGGTTTAACTCATTTGTTGGCTATCAACCAATCATGACATATTTCCATGGTCATTCTACTTACATTATCAACATTGGAATATACCCTACCACATTAAAAATTTGATTTTTTTTGGATTAATGAAGCCCATATTCAAAATTCCCATGATTGGCAAGGATTCTGTTTTTTTATTTTTTATTTTTTACTTTTAACCCCTATTTTTTTTCCTTTTTTTCCATGGGGGAAAAAATGACACAGGGTTTTATGTATAATAAAACCCTTGGCTGCAGGCTTTATTAGAATTAGGCCCACTCTTGGCCTTGCCTCATGCGGGCCCTTATTATGGGAAAGCATGAGGCCTCAAGCTTTATCTACAACTAAAAACCCATTTCCAAAAGTTGGTCCCATGTTGACCATGAAGGCACAATTGATTTCAAAAACATATATATTTTTGGTTTCTAATTACTTACATGAAAAAGATACTATTAAGTTTTTAATGTCACAATTTAAAGACTAAAGTATGTGGCATAAATTCAGCATGCTTACTTTTGGGTAAATTGTTGATTATCACTCTTATAACTCAAGCATTTGGCGTGATTCGTAAAATGGTGCCAATATAAACCCCAAACTAACTTCATACACGGGTTTTCCCCTATTCTTATGTGTGCACAGCTTTGAGAGGTTTTGCTAAGTTCTTCCAAGTTCCCATTCTCATTCTATAATTTCAAGAAGTTGCTAGAGTTTGTGCTACCTTCATTGACATTTGTGTTTCTGCAGCTCAATGCTAAACTAGTAATAATGGAATAAAGTCTCACAACAATTTGTCATCCCTTCAACTTATGATGCCTAATTTTATTGTAGATGTTCTACCTCCAAGAAGAATTAATTGTAATTTCAAAGTTACTAGTAATAGATCTTACCTTTTATCTTCATTAATTTAATACATGTGATGCCAACTAATGTAGCTACTGTTCTAGCTAAGTAGGACTATTTAGCAAGTTGGTTGCCACTAAAATAAAATTTGAAGGTCAGATTTGGAGTGTGCCACCATTTATTTAAGAGGGAGGGTAAAGGAGGCATTGGATTAAAAGAAAAGGGATAGTTTTTCTTCTCTCTCTAACACAATGTTGGCTAATGTACTTTGAGGCTTGGAGAATGAAGTGTGTGTGGTTGGATCTAAGCTAGGTCTAGGGCTAGGTAGCTTGAGTGGCACCTAACCTACCTAGGTGGCATTTAGCATAGCCTAGGTCACTAGGTGATTTTGGCACCTAGTGACCTAATACCTTATGCTAGGCTTATTACAGTGTGGCCTAGTCCTACTAGGTAGCTTTGGTTACCTAGGCTACCTACCTAGGGTTAAGTACCTTAGCATATAGGTTGGGCTTAGGGCTAGGTAACCTAGGTGGCACCTAGTTTAGCCTAGGGTTAAATAGGCTAGGCTAGGCCTAGGCCAACCTAGGCACGCTAGGCAATCTAGCTTAGGTTACAAGTGGGTGCAATCATAATCCAACGAGCGAAATAGGGCATTGAACCGTAAAGAAAAACAATCAAAATTGGATAAATATTTATGTTTTACCATTTAAAGCCATGGTAATCATGGTAAGTTATTATTTTTTCATCTATATGAATGTCAAGGAATTCAAACCAAAAATCAATTTGATCAAATTTTAAATTTAAGTTTTGATTTAGAACCTCTAAAAATGAACAGCAATGTGTAAGACAGAAGTCAATTTTGCAAAGGACTATCAAAAGGACTCATATAATAAAAACACATTTGATGGGGGGAAAATTAAAAAGATAAACACCTATTAACCACATTAAAAAAACATTCATACCCTAAAATATGTGGAATTCTAAGACTTTAAAACTTCAAAGAACTTTCCAAAATTGATGCAAAATTTTAGATTTTCAAAAGTGTTTTGCCACATGTAAATGAGGTAAAATGTATGTGATGTGTTAAGAAAATTTATAGTTTATTATACAAGAAAATATATAAATGTAAAAAAATAAAAATAAATTTGGTTATGATTTGAAATTATTATCATTTTTAAAGACAAAACATTGAATTTACAAGGAAACAAGACATTTTCAAAAATTCATATTTATTAAAAAATGATGAAGAAAAAAACATGTCATGTACTTGGAAACTATAAACCATTATTGTAATAAGTTCCAAAAATTTTGTTCCAAAATTCATTCATATGAAAAAAAAAATTGAAAAAAAAAAACATAAAATCTTTTACTAAAGTAATCATGTTGGCTCATTGTATCTCACTTGCACCTAAGTATAACTTGTACACCTTTAGGATGAAAAATCAAGCCTTTAACCAATGAACCACACTTTCATAAGGTGTGATCTTTTGTCAACATATAGTATATGAATGTTTAAATTATTTTTTCCATATCTACTTCATCTAAATAGGTAGGAGGGTAGGAAATAAGTAGGTAATTAATTTTGGCTATTTTGGCTATGTAGGCTATGATGTAGGTAACTTAGTTTAAATACATAGGTGGCCTAGTTAGCCTAGGTAGGTAGCTTCTTCAGAAGTCTATAGATGTAGGTAGTTTAACCTAAGTAGGTATAGAAGATATATAGGTAGGTATGTGACTTAACCTTAATAAGTAGTTTAGCCTCACTTACCTACCTACTTACTTCGATAGTGTAGTTTTGCCTATTTAACTACTTAGGTGTCCATTTGTAGCCTAAGTAAGTAGATTAACCTACTTACATACTTTGGAAATAGGTAGCTAGGTAGCCTAACTTAGCCTATAAGTTAGGTAATCACAATAGTAGTCATGTTGTCATACACATGTAATCATGTAATTGCAATGTCATCACAATGATGATTAAAGGTATTATGACTAAGGACATATGACTACATTGTTAAAACTAGGACATATATGTTAAACGTCCTAGTTGTGAAACCTATGTATTGTTGTGATTATGACAACATGCACAAAAGAAACTTTATCCAAGTTTGATGAATGATCCCCATAAGTTGAGGTCTTTAGGCACATGTCATGAATTTCCTTTTCAGTGTAGTTCATCTAAATATTAAGCTTTAGGCATGTGAATGATCTTAGCCCAAAAGGATGTAAGATTTTCCTTGTGAAATTTGAGTTGAATTGTGAAATTGTGTATGTGTTATATGAGAGACTTTAAATTTTTATAATCTATCTTTGTTCCAAAATTCTATTAATATTCCATGTGGCATTTTTTTTTATTGTGCCATGTGTCACAATCTTAGACCATCATTAACAATCATAACGGATGATGGAGATCAATATTTCCAAAAAAAATTTATGTCCAAAAATCTTCGTAATGTCATGTGTTAGATTTTAATATATGGATGACAATTAATGACATCAACATGACATCATGGGTGTAATTATAATGGAGTTGCATAGTAGTTGAAAATGAGTTGTTTTGGCTAAATTGTAATTAAGTTACAATGAGTTGCATCACATATATAATGAATTACAACTTTGTAACTCATGTAACTTGTCCATTACCAATCACAACATATAAATACAATGAATTGCAAGTGTCATTTGCAAGTCAAAAATTGAGTTGTAAGGCCAGCTACAAAACACCTTTTTTTTTCATAGTGTAAGATTTTTAACAATGAATTATGTTATGGGGGTTCTTTGCTTTTGTTACTAACCTTTGGTTTTTTAATTTTTAATAATTTGAAAAATAAAAAAACCTTTAGTTTCAATTATTGAAAATTTTAATAATAATAAAAATTAATTCTTGGTTTTTGAAAATTTTCAAAGAATTAACAATTTTCATGAAAAGCCCATCAAAGAATTGATGGTTTAAGGTGGTTATTTCATGTAGTTGGAAAAAAGCTCCACACAAGGGATTTGACATTTACCATGTCTAATAAATTTATAAATGTAAAATAATTAATTGAAAATAAATAAGCAACAAAGGACATCCCATTGTGGGTCATGTAACCTAAGAAGGGTTCAAACCTATAAGGGTTATATTTTAATAAATCCTTTCTAACCCAATAGCTATGTAGGTCGTACATAACCATAGGTAAGTAGGTTGGTAGGTCTTAAAACTTACATATTTACGTATTTACCTAAGACCTACCTACTTACATAGGTAGGTAAAAAAATAAGACCTACTTATTTACTAAATAATAGCCATGAAATTTTGTTTTTTATTTTATGTTTTGCCTTTGGGTTAAGTTTTTTTTCAGCTCATCCCAAAATGACACATGTATTTTAATGTGAAAACATAATAGAACAAATTTTTTTTATATAGTTTGTCACATGGGATTTGAAGACAAAACATATGAGTTAAATGTTTTAGTTTTTCATTAATTGTAATTGAGTTGCAATTATAACATTTAAGCGCTCAAGGTAGGCCAAATCCAAGGGGAGGATTCCATTTTTTTTGGTGTCTAAACAAAACTTCAACCCTTCTTATTAGCACATTTGGTGTACTAAAAATCGTCAAAAATGGAATAAAATTGAGAAAGTTATGGCCCCTCAAAATAGAAGGGATCAAAAACTTAGAAAAACAAACCACTAAATGTTACAAAGGTCAATTCCCAAACACCCACAAAATTCCTTATATGTTATTTTGTTGTTATTAAAGTTTTAAGATTATTTGTAAAATTTTAGGTTGTGTTCTTATAACACTTTAAATTGTTTAAAATTAATAAGAAATAAGAAAATCATGAGGTTTGAAAGTAGGAGAGGTTCAAAGATATTAAAAAAGAAAAAAAATGTGTTTTGTAAGTTAGAAAGCTTATTTCTCTTTTTATTATTTTTTCATTACTTTTTTGTTTTTCCACTTCAAAGATGATTTCTAGAACTTGAGGTAGCGCTCCCATAACATTTTAAATCACTCAAAATGAAACACATATGATGAAGATATAAATAATTAATGAATATGTATCCTTATTAAGTTATAAGTAGTAGTATTATAGTCATAGTAGTATTATAGTTGAACAATAATACTTTAGTAATGACGCACTAATGGTCATACAAATCATATCAATGGGAATCATAATCGAAAACTAGTTGGAAATGTATCCCATAATGGGTGGTGGAGATGTGAACACGTGGCATGATTGCATGTATTATGTACATTGTACACTAGTTGCAACAGAGTTGTTGCTTTAATGACACATATACAATAGTTCTAAAGTAGTTGCCACATGTAACTACAATGCAACTTTTGAAAAAATCAAACATGGTTGACTACATATGTATGTACGATATGTATAAATTATCATATAAAAAACCCATTTTCAGTTGATTTGCATTATAATACAACTAATTGATTTATTAACATGGTCATTTATTTATTAATACACAATATTTCTAAGGGGATAGTTGCACATTAGTTGTAATACCATAAGGATAATTGCATAACAATTGTATATGAGTTGTTTTTTGAATTTTAGTTGTAGGGTAGTGTGGTTTCAATGGACGTGATTTCTCATAGTGTTATTTAAACTCCAAACATAGTTAATTATATGTTGCATCTAATCATGTGACAAAAGAAATTGTTAACCATACTTGTAGCCCTTTAACAATAATGAGTACCATGTTGTTAGTGAAGGCTTTAAAAAGTTCTAGTACCTTGATGCCAAAAAATTATAAAGTTTTAACAACGATGATTTTTATATTTTGTATTATTTCCAATGGCTTTTCCCACATAATCAACCTTGAGTTTCTTTTGTATAAAGCAAGCCTCTCAATTGATGGTGTTATGTTTGTAAACTCCTTGAATCCTTAGGTGGGGGGAGATTACAACCACAATATTGTAAATAAAAAGTTTTAAAGCAAATATGCTAACATGATTGGACATTTAATTTACCTATCACCTCCCTTTGATTCAATCTCCCTCCTTTGTTCTTTAGGTCTAAATATAAAATGTAGAGGATTAAATGGTGCACCCATACCTTTTAAAATTGTTCAAAACAGGTGACAAATGAGCTAAGATATGTTCTTCTAAAATTCTAGTGGTGAAAAATGGTTCAAACAATTAGTAGTCCATGATGATTTATACAACAACCTAAAACTAAATAGACACTTGCAATCTAATGCACACTACCTAGGTCCCCATCAACAAGATGGATGAAGAACACAAAGTTTAAAATCTTCAACATAAATGTTCAATTGTGAAAATGTGACCTAGATCTAAGATAGTCTAAAGCTTGGAAATCATTGGTAATGGGCATAGCATCCTATTCACTAAACATGCCACAAGTTTGTGGGTGGTTTCTTCAATAGTTGCCTTGATCCTCTTAGCATTCCAAGCTTGAAGGTTTTAAAGTTTTACCCTACTTGAGCTTGTCCATCTTGTGACACTTTTGTGCTCTTGTGTTCTTACACTCTTAAATTCTTTAGTTCGTTTCCATGTTATTGTGGTGTCATTTTTTGATTTCATAATGGTTTTATATTTAAGAAAATAAAGCAAAAAGGTGTTGACCTTTAGGCTTTTACTAACAAAAGGTTGTGTAGCTGGATGGCAAAGAGATTAGAATGTTTCCATATTAAGGTCTTGGGTTCAAACTCGTGCAAATCATGTATATGAATTTTGTATGTGATTATGCATACAATGTACATTATAATGTAAACATACATCCATAGGTATGTACTTACCAATACTTACTTTTATATGATGCCACATCATTTTCAACGATGTAACATAATGATGACACATGATTTAAATCAACTAAAGATAATGATGGTCTAATCAGGTAATGGTCAAATTGTCAACTGGTCATTTTGATTAATAAAAAACATCCCATGACCCCATGGTCAAAAAGGGTGTGAATACATAGATAGGATCCAAAAACCATGTCAAATAACATGGTGAAAACTATGAACTTTTTGACATATGTTTCTTTTTAAACATTTTAAAGTTATGTTAAGCATTCCAAGTTGTGCTAAATGACTAATATGAATGTTGAGGAATTCAAATTAAAAATTCATTGAATTAAATATTGGGTTTTGGTTTTAAAAAATGATATTTGAACTTGATTAGGTGCTACATTAGATTGTGGTTAATTTTACAAAGGACTATTGTAATAACATAATTTTGATGGTAAAAAAATCTAGATGATAGTAACCTATTACCCAAGTTCAAAAGAAATTCATAACTTAAAAGATATGTAATTTTATAGAGTTGGAAACTAGCCAAAGTATTTTTCAAAATTTAAAAATTTCAAGAGTCCTTTACCACATGTAAATGGGGTGTAATGTGCATGACATATAAAACAAAGTTGTAGTTTATGATATAAGAAACAAAAACCTAAAGTAGTTAGCATATTTTGGTATGATTCAAAATTGTGGTAAATTTCAAGATGAAACGCAAAATTTGGCAAAATTTACATTTTTTGAAATATTCATATATATTCAACAATGATCAACACAAAACATGTGATTTATTGAGGCAACTTGTTTTTAATAACAAGTTGCAAAAGATTTCATTCAAAAATTCTTCCATATGAAAAAGTGAAAAAGGACTAAAAAGAATTCACAATCCTTTTGTAAAGTAATCTCATTAGCTCCTATTTACATACTTGCACCCAAAAGACTGTGTTGAAATTGATTTATCCAAAATAACACTTTGGTCAAGTTGAACAAGGTGGCAAAAAGAGCAAAATTATTTTTTATTAATTTTTCCAATAAAAAAATTTTGCGATTTCTTATAGTGAGATTCTATTTTTGGAAAAAAAAGGCTTTGATTATGAGTAACTCAAATTGAAACCAACAATTAACTACCCAGGTTTCAGTTTTAGATTTATTTTCCTAAACCAAATTTAGTTTAAAAAATAATGATTAATTAGACTAAGTTTTAGTTCAATTTTTATAAACTAGAGTTGGAAACTAGCCAAATTGGATAACCACCTAACACTAGTCCCAACTACTTTCTTGATTTTGATAAATTTTTTAAAATTCCAATTATTAAGGGAAAAATTATTTATTTGTCTTATTATTCATGAAGTTAATATGCACATCATTATGAGTCTTTCAATCGAAGAAACACCAATTGGCCCATGTAACCATATGCTACAACAAAAACTTAAAAGACTATTTTCTATATTAATAGGCCCATATTTGGGAACATTGTGTTTATGATCCTAGGGGATTATGTGACCAAGCACCCACCTCTACACCATCCATTGGAGACACATGATGATTTATGACAAATGGTAGGCAAGTATTGATCATGAAAAGGGGTGGGTACCTTGTAATTTCTAGGTTGGTTCTTTACACAAAAATCAATAGATTTATGCCCACCAATTTTCACTAAATTGATAATCAACCTTTTGAAAATTGTTTCCTTTTAATATTCGTAAAAAAACTAATAGTTGAATAGGGTAAAAAAGGATACTTAGGTTCAGTTCTCAAGCTAGCAATCTAAATGGGGATTGATACTTACATGGAAAAAAATTATATTTTGATGTTTCTAATCATTAGAAATTTTTAAATAGTTTCAAGAATGTAACAATGTTTTTTTTCTTTAAACTTTTTGGTTATGAACACAAGTTTGAAACATGTTTTGGGATTTTCTATGGGAAATGATTTTCTAAGATAATTTGATGGTTTTTTATTTGATTTTTTTATTAGGTAATTAAAAGAGGAAGTATAATTTAATTATGAAATTTCAAATTTCATGAACTTGATTATTAAAGGGGCCACAACAATTAGGAATACAAATTTGTAGCAATTTCCACCTTTTTTATTCCAATCAAAATTTAAAGCCATATGCTTTAGCATGCAATGGATAAACATGATGAAACAAAAATATATAATTGTGAAAAGATTTAATGGAGAGAGTCTTTAGGAATATTATTCGGCCAATTTTGGTTCCTAAGCCATTTTGTTAGGTGCTTCTTAATGATACCATTCAAGGATGAATTTGCCCTCCTACTCCTTCAATTCTTTCACTTACACATACTTTGAGTTTCAAGCTATATGTATTTGGTCTTGTTCTTAATCCATTGTTCTTATTTTGAGTTTGGTTCCTTTGTTAGTACTTCCCCCTTTGCCTTTGTGCAAGTTTATGCAACATTTTTTTGGTGTTATTTGTTTATTTTATTGTTTGCACATCTTTGTTTAGTTGGCTTTGGGTCCAAACATGCTAATAGGAGTCATTTACCTCCATGAATTCATCATTGAAAATAGAATATGCTTCAAATCATGATTTATAGGTTAGCTTTTAAATTTTAAAAATTCTTATGACCCAAAAAGATGTTGCATTATACTATAATGTAAAGGTGTACATTAAGCATTTCTTGTCAAAATGCCATTTTTGAATTATTTTCAAATATTTTAAAAAGTCCTTTAAGTAATGAAAAACATTGATTATATTTAGTGTTTTTTTCAAGTATTGGATGAAGCATCATTGGCACTTTTCATTCGATGTTCATTGAAACATGTGACACTTAAATGTATAAAAGGATCAAAGTTTTGCTATAGCGCGTGAACTTTCTATGACATGGGGTTATATTGCAATTTTAAGAATAGAAAATGGGTGGTGACAAGGATGTTAAATTTTAATTTTTATCTACAACTTTAATGGAAACCAAAATTAGAAGACTACAACCAAAAGCCAATTTGTGGTGGGCATTCTATGAGAGCAATGAACAAAAGGGCTAAGAACTTGTGACTTATGCAAAATCTAAATGTCAAATGTAACTACAAGATTGAACAACACACATGAATCCACCTCTCAAGGGGGTTGAACCCCAATCTAGTTTTGGGTTCTCCCCAATTAAAGTAAGAATAGGGTTTGCACAAATAAACAACATTAGTACACATCTATGTTCGTTCTATCATCTACCTATTAGTTCATTACAATGTCAAAAGGCTTTTGCTTGTATGAATCTTGCTATAGATGCCAATAACCCAACCAACCATAGTTCACCAAAGCTTCGTGTGTCTACAAATGTTAAACCAAACCTATTAACCCCCATCCCATAAACAATTCCATGAACTTGCGCTTAATGGCATCAAAGAAAATAAGGCAATAGATGTAATTGTTTAGGTTTGTCCATTTTTCTTTGGGTGGTACCTTCTTGCGAAAAATGGAACAAACGTCTAAAAGTGAAAATAAAGTAATTAAAAATGAAAATTGTGAAGTCTTTATGAATGCAGTAATTATGGATAGGAAAAATTGACTATGGAAGAAAGGTCAAAATATTGTCCCAATTTGCAAATGGGATGATGTATAAAATTCTAAAAAATGAAGGCATTACAAAAAATCATAGTCTTTTAGAAGGTTTAACTTGACCAAAATGTTTGCATTGACAAAAGGGGATGCTTGCTTTGACTAGAGGCATGGGGCATGAAATACACATGGTTCTTTTGGTTGGTTGTTTTGACTAAAGTAACTATTTCTCACCTTTCCTAATAGTTACCTCTATTTTATAACTATCGCATTCTTCCACCAACATGGATGTGAAAAAACATATTAACATTTTTTTTTGTTTATGGTCATGGATTTATATTAATTTAAATTAAATTTGACATTGATATAAATAATTTCAATGACGAAATTTTGAGGAGCCAATATATGGGTGGTTTTTTGGTAATATTTTGTAAGCTTTTTTTTTTTTTGGTAAAATTTCAAATTAAAAAAATCTATGGGATGGTTGTCCTTGAACATTTTCGAAGACCATTCCACATACAATTGTCTCATTTTCAAAGTCTAACTACCTCTTTCTTTTTTCCTAATAACCTTTTTTGCTACATATTTTTCTAATAATCATTTCCCTTCTTTCATAATCATTATTCCATCTTTATACCTACCTCACTCATTTTCCCTACTTACCAACATGAATATGAAAAAACACATTAACATGTGTCTTTTCATGTCCATATAATTTATATTAAATCAAATTAAATTTGACGTTGACATAATTAATGATGAATTATTGACAACTATATGAAAACATAAGGAAAAAAAATGTTAATCGTCGTTGGTAGTGTGTAGCAATGCAAAGGCCAAGTGATGAAATATTGAAAACCATATGGAAACATAAGAAAAAAAGAAAGTTGATCATCGTTGGTAGTGCGCAACAACATAATTAAACTTGACATAAATAATGATGAATTATTAAAACCATATGAAAACATAAATAAATAATAATAGTTCATTATCACGGTAGTGCGCAATAACGCAAAGCTCAAATATTCATATTGGGGCTACCAAATCCACGTTTTTTTTTTTTTTTTTCCCACAAATTTGTTGAGCAACCAAATGTGATGACCTTAAGTTTTTTTCTCTTGAAATGTGACAACTTGAGCTTATTTTTTCCAAAAAAATATTTTGTACATTTTGTAGCTTCCATTTTTTTCTTACCAAGTTATGAAAACTTGCATCAAACCCTTTTTTTCGAAAAAAAATAAATTGTTTTGGCAAGATTTGCATCATTCAATATGTTATGAAATAGTAAAATATTATAAGAATATGTTATTAAAATTAATAGTATTTTAAATTTAATTTCATAATTTAATTCTAAAGACTTTATTTACATTTCAATAAATTATTTCTAAAAATTCAATAAATTGCACCCAATACTTTTTTGCACATCATTTGAAAAAAAATGGAAGCAACTTCCTTTGTTGCATAAAGCATTTTTAAATAAAAGAGATGTTCTTTTCAAAATCAAAAGGATCTTGAAAAATTAATGAATACCCCTTCCACAAATTTAAGGACATTTATGCTACCCAAATAACTAGATATTCTATAAGACATACAATACACCTTGTGTAATAATGAAAAAGGTTGCATCAATTTTATTGTGCCATTGATGGTTAGCCTAATGATTAAAAACCCAATAAGATAATGTTTTGTTTTTGGAAAAATTTCACCATTTTTTCAACAAAGAAATTGAGATTTTTTTGGAACTTTTTTTTCAACTGTAAATTCGAGAAAAAAAATTTAATAAAAAATCACCAAAATTTTGATATACAAAATAAAAAAACAAATGATGCCTCATATAGGTGAGCTTTTGAGAAAGTTTGTTGACATGGCATTTATTTATTGGTTGAGTAACATAGATATGCACCATAGCTCAATTGTTCTTATTGGTACATAAATTGCTTAAATTAGTTTAAAGAATACCTATGTAACAAACTCAACTATGTACAATTTTCACCATCTTTCAGTTGACTATAGGTTATAGCATTGCCATCCACCTAGTTTAAATGCTCCCATGCCAAAAATAAATATATACTCCACTACAAGTTGTAACCAAAACTCAAGGTAACAATCACTTAGTCCATATAATTCATAAAATGAAATGAAATTTATTTTTCATTTTAAATTATTCAAAATTGGTGAAATTGGGCACCAATTCTTTTGTTAAATTCAATGTATAGCCACCCAACCTTCAACACAAAATGTTGTAGGAATTATAAAATTGTTTCTGTTTTTAGTTGAAAAAATTTTAGGTTGGATTTTTGGTAGTTAGGTTACAAGAATAAGACTAAATGAACAATTTGAACTTTGTGTTGGGCATATTTCATCTTGAAGTTTTAGTAGTTATGGAAGTTGTAGAAGTTATTTTGACAATTACAAATAAATTTTTTGAAGCCATTTTGATATATGCAGTAAAAACATCTAATAACCTTAAGGTACGTAAACTACACCATATTTTTGTCTTTTATAATTGTTTGAATCTTTCAAAAATGCAAGATTATAATAATGAGTGATTTCCAGATGTTTTAAAAGTCACTTAATATGGTTGAAATTGTAACTTAAAAAATTAAACCCCCTTGTTTAAGATTACTTAAATTGTAATGTAAGATGACAACCTCTATTTAGTGTGCTTTCTGAATAATTTTATAGATACAAACTTCCCCCTCTCTCCCCCCTTGCCCAAAATGTTTTTCAAATCCAACCATGTGTTCAAGTCACTTTATTTTCATTCAAATAATATTATTTAAGATCATTATTCATGACCTACTTTTCATATTGCAATCATAACTATCTTATTTCACTCAAGCTTATATTGTACATGTATGTTCATTAAACAAATGTATGGTAACCTTGTTGATCCATTCCACTATATACACTTATACCATTAAGCTATAACTTTTAAAGTCTCACTAAGATGTGGAGTGAATGTCACCATTGCAAGTGCCATTACAAGGCCACCCACTTGTCATTAAGCTTGTATCATTAAATTTCCACTCACATTAAGTTCTAGCAATGTCTTTTCTTAATGACTTGATTTTGTTTGATGTGATGTGCCCCTTACATGCATCTCTAGTGTAAGGTGCAACAATGTTGATTTTTCTTGGCCTCTTCGCTCATTTGCTCCTCCTCCCTCTCTCACTCCTCATGATCATAGTTTTTTGCCTCTACCCTTTGTAAAATACAACACATTTTATCTAAAGACCTATGTTATTAAGGCCCATGCAATCATTAAGATCTATGTCACTAGGGTTAGAATCATTGAACTTATGCCATGAATGGCCTATGTCATTCAACCCATGCCACTTAATATCACTAAGGCCTATGTTGTTCAACCAATATCACTAATGGCCTATTTCATTCAATCTATGCCATTTAATATCAATAATGGCATGTGTCACTCAGTAGGACTTCGATTTTATGTCACTAGGACATGTGTCATTGAACCTATGTCACTAACTATTATGCCACTAAGGTCCATGTCACTCAAGTTATATCACCCAAGTCTATATCATTAAGGTTTGTGTTACTTGAGGCTTGGTGTATTATTTCACTAGGACGTATGCCACTAAGGCCCATGTCACTCAACTTATGTCAATCAAGTTTATAATATCACTAAGGTTTATGTTACTTGGGTTTGTAAATTTCACTAGGGCTTATGTTGCAAAGGTTTGTGTGAGTTGGGCCTATTTCATTATGTCAATTAAACATGGTCCTTGTCACCAAGGTATTCATCACTTGGGAGCTTGTGCCATTAAGGTCTGGTCACTTGGACCTAGTTTTAATGTTATGTCTAAATCATCTACCATAGTGATTGTCCTCTAAAGTTTCATGAAACCATTAAATTAAAACATGGACATGGAGGTTTGAAATATGGTAAAAAAAATTTGGCTCTTGCACATCCTTCTCCTCTTCCTTCACTTAGCATGTGTCATTCCTTTGGATCCCTATCAATCATAATATAAGAATATTTCATGATTGCCCACAACAAATTAGGTTATTCTAATTGTTTGGGATGAAGGTCCACTTCTTTTCCTACAAACTTGTTACTATATATGGGAGTGCAACAATACAATAATAATTTGCAACATACAACATCCAAGTTGCATCCTACTTGTAGCTCCATAAACATGTTAATGGTGTTTGTCCCAAAGCTACTAGCTCTCATAACTAGGCACAAATAGCCTCCATACGTTCACTTTCTCTATTGGGATTTGGAGTCTTCCAATAGTGGAGATTTGCATCCCACATCTCTATAGGATAGTTTTCATGATATGCATCATCCCATTCCGCTTCCCATTCCTCAATGTGATCCAATAGGAATTGAAATGTTCTTTCATGTAAGTTTCTACAATGTTGGGTTTTAAAGGAGGGTCATACCTTAATTGCTTGGCTAGGTATTTGTATATTCTATCCCGCTATTTTTGGGTGTTTAATCCAGTTTGTCAAATTGTCAAGTCCAATCATTGGTATGTAATTTCCTTTATTCTTTCCTAAAAAATTAACTTCAAGCCAACAATTTTTCCTTTGTCATTTGTTAGAATTCGGATACTAGGTGTATGGCTAATAGCCACACATTCCTTCACTCGCCTTTGGAAGATGTTTTGTTGTTTTCATTGTTTTCAATTAACTTACCTCCATGGAGGGTCTTCTTCTTGATTGTTGCATCCACATCTTCCATCCCATTAGAGCTTGCCACATTGACCCATGGAACATCATACATGTTTGTTGTTGCACCAAGGACATTAGGACATCCAAACTGTGTCATTGACCAAGATGGGTTTTTTTTTTCCTTCACATGTGCCTAAACACCACCCATTGGCCTTTCATTAGCACCATTATGTCATATTTCCACAACCCAAAAAGTAGTGCATACTCCTTACTACCTATCACATTTTGCACAACCAATCATAATTTGAACCAATGATGTAAACATTTGATAAGATATAACTATTGAACATTAGAACATAACCAACAAATGCATTTTGACATTTTCACTACTTGAAAACACAAGGCTAGTTTCGACATTCTATTTGACAAAAGAAGAAAACATGTGTTCCAAAAGCAACTCATTTACTTTTAAAAAATAAGGACCAACAATTGACTTATTCTTTGGCCATGTAGAGACATTAGCCGATTTCCTCTTTAAATGTAAAAACTAGTAGCTCATTATTTCTTTAACAATAAATACTAGCATCTTGTCCCTTTTTTGCTAGTAAAGACATGATGAAAGATGATTAGAAATGTAATTGTACCTTGCTTACATGCAAACTTTGCAAAATTACTTTTGTATCCATATAAAAGAACACATCACCTCAAAAATGTGGGGTAGCAACAATGTTCAATCATTTGTCAACTTAAAAGAGGTTGAAAACTTTGCATATTTTTTGTTTCATATTGAAACTTTGGAACTATTGGTCTAGCACAAAACTAAATGGACTATTGCATGCGATATTCTAGTGATTGCATAATGATGTTCTAATTACAAGCCATTTCAAGTTCATTGGTTTACTCCACACATTTTAGTTTGGTGGATCAATCCACTCTATTGAATTCAAGTGGTTCATGTGTGTTGTGATTAATTTTATGGTGGTTTAATGGTGCACTAATGGTGTGGTGTCTTGATGGATCCCATCAAATTTGGTCCATGAGTGGTTGTGTTTGGGTGGACATGTAATGGGAACATGTATGGTGTGGGGCAAAAAATACACACTACATGCAAAAAATTATGAGACAAGTATAATTGACATTTCAAGTGCATAATTGATTCCATTATTACATCAATCCATATGTATAGTGGATTGGCATGAGTGCCATTCCACTAAACTTGGATTTGGGTGGAAGTATGTAGTGGCACAAAACCATGTTTTCTAGTATAAGTATATGTGTTTATAGATTCAATCACAAATGTTTACATCATGATAATTAATGTTTTTAGATTGAACAAGTGTCCGTATTATTGCAAGCACGCCTGCAAGTAAGCTACACATGGTTATCCATGGCACTAGGTGAAATTAGACATAATGCTTACTCCATATTAGACCTTGCACACATATGACCATACATGCACTTGGGATGGCTAGGTTGTGGTTTAATTTCATCGATTGGCACATTGTAGGCTAGTGGTGTACATAGAAGCAAAATGAAGAAGTTTAACTTCTTACAATTTCCCTAAATTGTAATTAGTTATGTACAATGGATGGTGAACACATCCACTCACCCTCCATTTAAGTATTCAAGAAAGGGGCATTGTTGTAGTTGCATTCCACTTGTGTCAATATATGGTGGAATGGCACAAACCCAATTCACTTAGGCAATACTTAAGAAGGTGGCATTATCATGGTTGCCTTCCACTTTAATGAATGTATGGCGGAATGGCATAAGTCCCATTCCATTTAGGTGGCAAAGAATATGGCATTGTCACACTCCTTTCCACTATGGTCAATGTATGGTGGAATGGCACAAATCCCATTCCACTTAAACAATAAAAAAGGTGACATTGTCACATTCCCTTCTCACTATTGTCAATGTATGGTGGAATGGCAAGATTCCCCTTCCACTTAGGCAATCAAGAAGTTGGCATTGTCAAACTCCCTTTCACTATGGTTAGTATATGGTGGAATGGCATGAATCCCATTCCACTTAGGCAATCAAGAAGGTGGTGTTGTCAAACTCCCTTCCACTACAATTAATGTATGGTGGAATGACACACATCCCATTCCATTGAAACTAGATTTGAATGAAAGTGTATGGTGGCATAGGACTAAGTTTTCTAAAAATGAAGGTGTAATCCTGAGGTGCTCATTTTTTTTGGTGGCTTGCTTACATAATTATGCCCACCATAGTTGGTTCAATTATTGTAGATTGTTGTTGGCATGAGCTCATGACAAATAAAATAATCCATAACTGCTTGAAAGGTGTCCTTGAATCTCAACTTGGCGACAAAAAAAATAGGCATGTGCAAAGGGCCAAAAAGGTTCTTTTGAGAAAAATTGCACAAACAAAAATACTACACAAGATTTTTTTTTAACACATATTTTTTACTAATTTATATGCTCACATTTATCACATTAGAATTATCTTGGACCTTTTATATTTTGTCCACAACATAAATTTTAACAAAAAGGTGAAAGCACACTACGGACTCCCTTTGAAGCACTTTTCCCTCCGCTACTAAAGGTATATTTTGTGTGAATTCCACAAAATGTAGTCCATTTAATTCTAAGTTTAAATTTTGGTGTTTTGGTTTTAAAATTTTGATTCTCATAAAAAGATTTTATTTAATGTTATTTGAAAAAAAATCTAATAATGTAAAGGAAAAGAACCATGGGAATATTTTTATGTATATAGTAAAACATAACTCGTTTTTAAATTTCAAACTACCTTTGTATTTAATTTCATTAATATTGAAAAATAATTCAAATATAAAAATAGACCCACCTCAAATCATTTGTCACATTCCATTTGCAAGTGATTATTTATGAAAATGTCAATTTACCACATACTTATCATCATGACCATAAAAAAACCCATTTATGACATGAAAATTATCAAATTTTTGAAGTGGTTCACAAATTTGGTTTAAATTATGTGAAATGACATGTGAAATAACTAATATAAATTTCATGAAAGTTAAAATCATTTCAATCATTTTAAAAGTATATTTTCATTTTTTAATATGTCGTGACATGTATTTTTTTTCATGCAAATATACTCCAAGTTACCATAATATAAAGAGGAAATGATTTTTTTTTTCTATTATTTTTTTTGGGTTATGCTTTACCATAGTATGCAAAAACATTATGAAAATATTTTGTAATTTTGACATGGTTTAAGTTCAAAATGACCACCCAAAAAAACAATACAATGTGACAACACAAAAGGGGGTCACCATAGTGCTTTCACCCAAAATTGTTAATGTCCAAATTTGAAAATCACAATTTTATTAAATGGACACACTCAAATCTTGTTTTCATAAGTTTCATTATTTTAAACAATTCCAAACTAAATGGTGATTAATGAAATATGATGACAAGGAAAAAGATCATGATCAAGGATGACCTTGGACAATAAGGTGTGATTAAGCTACAATACTTCAATCTTTGGATTTGGGCTATGACCCTTCTTTCCAAATTGACAATTTTTTATCAAAGATCTTCATCATGAAGTTGGATCCATTTTTTGTTCCTTTTGCAAAGTGTGTCCTTGGGTACCCTTGTTCCTTTTGGTGGCTTGCTTACATAATTATGCCCACCATAGTTGGGTCAATTATTGTAGATTGTTGTTGGCATGACCTCATGACAAATAAAATATCCCATAACCGCTTGAAAGGTGTCCATGAATAACTTGGCAAGAAATAAAGAAGGAACATGTGTAAAGGTCTAGAGATATTCTTTTGGGAAAAAATGTACAGTCACCATATTTCAAGGGAAAAAGTTATCAAATTGCCATATTTAGATTTTTTGCTTGGATTACATGGTAGGTCAACACAGAACAAAATTATATTAGGAGCAATGGATGAATCTAAATTGAAAATTGTAAAAGTATGTCCACCAAATGGATTGCTTGTGCATACATGTGAAAAAGAGAAATTAATTGGTCCTATAGATTTAAAAGTGTATCGACATTTTTTAGTTGATGTATAAAACCATATTAACAAGGGGATAACATATATATGTTTCAACCTACCTTCATTTGTGTATTGTGTGATTATAATCAATCCACACTTGTTGGAAGGAAGAACATGAATTACCTTTAATATCCCAATTCATGAAGTTGATGCAACTTTTCATCCTCTTCTTATAAGTTTTGGACATTTTATGAATGCCAATGATAAAAATTTATTGTCATAATTAAAAAGTGGTTTTGAAACAATTGGAGTTGCATGAATTTTCAATAAAAAAAAACAAAGTTAATTATCTTTTTTTCAATTTTCTAATTTCTCAAGAGAATAAAGTGGTTATTTTTTGCTTAAAAAACATGTTAAATGACAATGTTTCCAATGTTTCTTTAAAATCTTTAAATAATAGATATTCATCACAAAAATCAATGGGCCTAATACTTAAAATCCGTCCCACAATAATTGGACTACAATAATACAAAATGTTCTCCTTAATAGTTGTGACAAAAGCTTAATGTTTTATTTGAAGAGCATTGACTCATGAGATGGGGCCATTCCACCATTATTGATGGATAAATGCAAAATTGATCTTGTAAGTTTGCTAAAAGGCACAAATTTGAAATGAGATTTGTAATATTCTTCAAAACTTTTGGACCAAACATGTTTTCAAAGTTGTACAAAGCATATTGTTTAAGGACATGAATAAAAATCATCAAACCAAGTTATATTTAATACAATTTATTTTCTTTATCCTAGGCTTGAAAAGAAAAAACCTCTAAATAAAATCCATAATAAAGAGTTGGAGAATTATGATGTATTGCAATGGTAAACTTTTGAGAACCATGGTACCAAAAATATAAACCAAGTTGGGGACCAAGAAATTTGTCATCTAAAAATTACAAAAGTATGTTCACCCATTGCATGCATATGACAAAAAGGGGGGCCTTAAAAAAAGCCAACCTTGAGTAAAATATAATGTGAAAATATTTTATACATGTCTCATTACAACATTAAAAAGGAAGTACACAAGTAGTTAAAAAATATATAGCCAAGGATATGACAAATTGATTTACCATGATGTATTGAATCTAATGTGACATTTGATGAATTTGATTTTTGGCACACATGTGAAGCATTGCCTATGACCATAATATTTTGAGTTTTCAAATATACTAGTGTAGCTTATGCAATTTGCCCAAGTGTGAACACATCAAGAGTTCAATTGATTTTTCCTACCAAACTCAATTTTTGCAATTTGTTTGAATTTCTAGCAACAAAATCCATTCAAAAAACAATATCTTCCACACCTTAGCTTTGAAAATTGTGAAATAAACTAATTTAGCCCACCAAGGGTTTTCAACCAATAATGTCTCCAAATTCCAATACAATTTTTAGTTTTGATTTTATTTAATTTTCATTGAAAAAATGGTTCATTAATCAATAATTTTCACATAGTAGCTCCAAACAATCTCAAACCAAGTTGATGCACCCCTACTCATCAAGAGCTTTCCAAAGATACCAAGAGCATGGCATGAAATGCTATATGGTTTAGGAGATATCATTGTGACAAAACAAAACAAACTACCTTGCTTCATAAATAGATTTCAAAAGCTAAAACACTTTCATCCCCATTAGCTTTATTTTTGTATGTGCATGCATGAAAAAGTAACAAGATTTTAATCGGAGCCAAATGTGAACAAGTTATAGTAATTCTTTGATTATTCCAAATTCTTATTTTCACATAAGTTGAGACAAACATATTTACGAATTGAATTCTATGAAAATGGAGTTGCAATTTGTATGTGCACATTTTGGAGGAATGTGATGATTTTTTACCATTACATGTGATAAGTTGCAACATGTTGTTGTCATTAATATTTAAAACTTCATTAAGATAATAATATAAGTGGTCCAATTTGTACAACTATGTACAATGATCATCAATGCAACGTAATATATACAAACGTTATTGGTGTCACAATATAACAACAAATATTTTTAAAAGAGGTCAATATTGGTGATAATGTCATTTGTACTCAATTGAATGATTGAATTTTTTTGTAAGGTGTCATGATACATGTGATGCAATGTTATGACATTGTGCAAACCTATTTGAAAATGTTTTTTGAGATTTTTTCTATTTTTGTATGTTATTAGTTACATACACGAAATGATTACAAAACTTGCTAAATTTTTGACAATTTGAATGATTGGGATTATCACAAATCAAATTTGGAATTGTTTTCCCATCCAAATTATCATGGCACCTAATAAACTTATCCAAAAAAATTGTATATTTAGCAAAGTTTTAAAATCTTACTCTTACAATTATTTTTGGCAAAGGTTTCAAACTAGTTAAAATGTATTATCGAGAACTAAATGGACATACTCTTTATAGGATTCCTATATTTGAATTCATATCAAATTCAAAAATCATCAAATATTTTAAAGTACAATAGCTTAGACCACCACTTATTTAAAACCATCAATATCATTGACTTTGTATCCATGTGTATGGTGAAGTAAGACTAGTAAAGGTGTACAATAAAGGGTGATGGTTTGTGACTTTTAGTACATCTTAACATGTCTAGGGTTTAAACCCCAAAAAAGATAAAGCAAAAGTAGTCTTCTTATATATTCCTTTTTTGTTTCTTTCACCATTTTTTAATTCATTTAAATAAAGTCCTTTCCTTAAAAAAGAATTGTGTTATGTGTCATGAATATATATTCATCCATAGAGAAAGAGAAAGGAATCATGTGCAAGTTGGATGCTATTAAATGTGATTTGGTTTCTATTGAACTCATAAAAATGTTCTTGTCCTTAAAGTCAAACATTGTTCATTCTATTTTTGACATTATGATGTAAATGTATACGCAAATGAGGACCCTGCATGATTCGTTGTTGTAGATGCCCATACAAATGAAGTGAGATGTAAGTTGCGATTCATTTTTTGTTTACTTCACCATGTTATTCAGCATTTTGGTCCAAGGATTCCCTTGGAAAAGGTTTTTTTCCTTTGAAAAAAAGGGTGTCATATACCATCAATTTGGGCTACAAAAAAAAAACCAAAACTTGTAATTTAAGATAGAAAAAAAAAAGTTTTGTATTAGTAGAAGGATAATACATGTCCTTAATTTAACATTGATAGTCCATCTTCAATTTTGTCATATCACACAATGTAAATGAAGATCCTACATGATGACATTATATACCATTTGAAAGTAAAATAAGGGATTTTTATAAACATAGATGAAAGATGCAAGATGATTATAACACAAGATCTCACATCAATGAGATTCATGTGTAAAACAAGATCACTATGCTTATGATGAGATAAGATGCTATGTGAACAAGATTTTTATGTAAAGACTTGCAATGCTTTAAATGTTTCTTTAGTGCATTCAAGATGAGGCCTCTAGAATAGATATGAAAGATTATTTGCTTTCATGACATGAAATGCCCCAATATAAATCTCGAGAACATGGGAGAAAAGAAAACCATTGCATGATGTTAGTGTGTTGAAAATGAGACATTTAGAATCTATGAAAGATTATTTGATTTTATGACATGAAATGCCCCAAAATAGATATGGAGAACATGGAGAAAGCAAAACCATTACACGAGGAACAAAATGGGGAAAAACAAAACCATTGCATTGGAACATTGGTGAACATGGCAAATAGTGTTTTAAAGGCTATCCACACAATGTGCTCATATTTAAGTTATCTATTTCAATGCATATTCTTCACATTGTTTACTTACAACAAAATGAAAGAAAGGTGTGCATGTGTGTGTGCAATGTGTGAATTTATATATCATTGTTAAAATGTGCAAAAATATTTCTTCTACTAATTTGTTTGTTCCAATATCTTCTATTTACTCAATGTTGGTGGACTCTACACCACATCTAAATACTACCCAAACAAGATCCATTCTACTAACACATGTGTTTTACTAATTAATATGCCCATATTTATCTCCTTAAGATTGTTTTATCTTTTGTAGTTTCAAGTTCACAACATAAAATTGAACAAAGATCTTAATGTCCAAATTTAAGAATCACATTTGTTGGACCCCTTAATGTAACCATGCTAGATTCAAAATTCTTCTTTTCAAATGTTTGATATGGAAGAAATTAAATGATAATTGATGATATATGTTGGCAAGGAAAATGAACA
>Ga0116231_10001329_pt1 | contig 50094 bp, 32 predicted proteins | sample S1TSphgellanicum_2_FD_89695 | JGI IMG/M metagenome (GOLD analysis project Ga0116231, IMG submission 89695) | Host-associated microbial communities from peat moss isolated from Minnesota, USA - S1T2_Fd - Sphagnum magellanicum MG | ecosystem: Host-associated > Plants > Peat moss > Unclassified...
AAGGGGAGAGGTGTCGCTGTGTTTGATGAAGGGGGGAGGTGTGGTTGGGGTGTATAAAAGCGGGCACCCCCCCCCCCCCCCCCCCCCCCCTCTAAATTAGTCCATGCAACATGTGGTACCATGAGGTCCACCCTAAACCCTAAACCCTAGGCTACTCTCTCCACTTTATGTTTTGCATTTCCTATTTCTTCTTGGCTTCTTGTTTTTGTTTCCTATGTGATGGTAAGAAGAACACTCTAGAAAACTCAAATGCAGCTGTGGTAAGGTCTAACATGACCTAGTAGCATTGATTCTTAATGTTTGGGATTCTTAATCAACCTATCACCTCATCCCTAACATGATGTTAGGTTAATTTAACATCCCTAATGTGATAGGGTTTAACGTTAACCCTAACATGACTTAGCAGCATTGATTCTTAATGTTAGGGGATCTTAATTAACCTATCACCTCATGATCCTTCCCATCCCTGACATGTTAGGGTTTAACATTAACCTTAACATGATGTAATAGCATTGATTCTTAATGTTAGTGAATCTTGTTAGGTTAATTAAACATCCCAAATGTGATAGGGTTTAACATTAACCCTAACATGACCTATCAGCATTGATTCTTAATGTTAGGGAATCTTAATTAACGTATCATCTCATGATCCTTACCATCCCTAACATGTTAGGGTTTAACATCAACCCTAACATGATGTAATAGCGTTGATTCTTAATGTTAGGGAATCTTAATGAACGTATCACCTCATGATCCTTACCATGTCTAACATGTTAGGGTTTAACATTAACCCTAACATGACTTAATAGCTTTGACTCTTAATGTTAGGGAATCTTAATTAACCTATCACCTCATCCCTAACATGACCTAACATCCTTAACATGTTCAGGTTAACATTAACCCTAACATGATCTGGCGGCATGGATTTATATTTTTTTTGGGTGAGTTTCCACAAAATTTAGACCCCAGAAATTAAAATGCAATAATTTGTAGAAATTTCTCTTCATAGAACACATGAGGAATTATTTTTGGGAAGAAATTTTCACCACATTTCAACACAATTGATGATTTATGCATTTTTTTGTTGCATTAGTTAACTTCAGAGGTCACCCATTGGAAGCCATGTTTTAGTACAAAAAAGGTTTTGATATATAGCATCATTCCAAATCATCCCAAAATATATTCAGCATCGATCGATGACATGAAAGTTGGAAACTATGCAAAATTTTCTTTTTAATGGCAAAAAAATAGCCCTTTAAAGACATCTCCACCAATTGGGTTGGTAATAATATTTATTACATAAACCATGAAGATTAAATGTTGATTAAATGTTCATACACCTCTTGAGTTTTGAATAATACTTTAGTAAAAAGCCATTAAAATCTCAACACATGGCCAATCATAACGACTGGCCAATTAAAATCAATCATTTTGTTGATATTGCAATTGATAAGAGCGCAATATCATGTACAAAATTGTAGTGCCAAAATTAGTTTTCACATTATTATGCTACTATTTTTCATCCATTTGAATGACACAATCCATTAATGGAAATGCCATAAGCTAAAAACTATGTCGAAAATGTGAGAAAAACTAGTGAAAAAATTCTCAAAAATTTGATGAAGTTTTATTTTCAAACAAGCAATTTGTGACAATATTATTTTTAAATTTTAGAAGTCACAATTGTGCAAAAAATTGCTACCAAAAAAACCATTAACCTAAATTTCAAAAAATAATAATAATTGATTTTTTATAATTTAACATCATTAGCAATAGTTTCAAAACATTAAATGGTGACACATTGTAAAAAATTGGTCAAATTGTAAAAGACTAGGGAAACACTCTTGGGGGGGAGGGGGGGGGGTCATTATGTGTTAATCTTCCCTATTGCTTAGGTCAAAAAGGGTATCATTTGGGGGTAGTATGTGAGGGAGTTTTAGTTTATTGCACCCTATTATTATCTAAACTTTTAATATTCACATATTTAAACCACCCTAAACTTAGTTTAAATTTTGTGTTTGCATTGAGTTTTGGAACCATATATTTGTTTGAAATTTAATTTTAGTTGAAAGCATGAGAATAATGAAAAAAGTAAGGTGATTATGCATGATTAAAGAAGCATCATGCATTAAATGTTCAATTTTAATTCTAAAAACACATAAAAAACATATTAGTACCAAATTATATTTTAAATGATGATGAACATGCTTGGTATGCACAAAGTTAGTATAGACAACAAACATTTGGTTTTGCTTCCTTGAGAAAATAAAATACAAAAAAAATGATGTTTTCAAGTTCGAAAGTCAACACAAACAAGACATTGTGCATTACAAACAAATAAATGAACCACCAAGTTGCTACATTTGAACCTACTAACAATTAATATTACTATAAATCTCTTATATATATATATATATAAAATTTTTATTTGTTTATTTATTTATTTTTCTAATACCTATTATTAATATATACTCTAGATTGGTTACATTTGGATTTTAAAAACAAACATAATCCTATCATGGAGCTAATTGATTTATATTTAATATTCAACAATCCATATTTGGGACCTTATATTTTTACTTAGTTTTCTAATACAAAAAGAAATGATCTCCCCAAGGAAAAATTGCCCCACAATTAAACCATGTGTGAAAATTTGGAAATAATTTATCCAAAAAAATTGATCCTAAAAAACTTGAGATTTTTCTTTTTAGAAATGAAGCATTTGTGATAGAATATATTTATTGAAGGAATTTCTTAAATTAATTTTTTTCCACCCAAAAAATCACTAATTTGAAAGCTTATTGAACCAAGACTAATGTTGAATTACACATGTTTATATGGGACTTAGTGTCCACCATAACCAAACTACAACAAAATAATTTCACCGTTAATATTATCAAACTCTAGAATCAAATATTAGTTTCTTCACAAATAAATTAAATATTTGACATAAACATTGAAAACACAGGTTTAAATATAAAAATTCAAATTGCTATTTAGAGTATGATGTTTGATTTCTTCTTTTCATGCAAAAAATGGAACAAATCAATTAAATTGCCTCAATATTTGGAAATACCTTCAAATTACAAGACTTGTGGTTTTTGTTTATTGCATTAGATCTTGAGTTCATTTCACTAAAATAGTACCTTCATTCAATTGTTGAACATGTATTCGTTGAATTTTCTTAACATTCATTTAATGCAATGGATTTAAGGTGAGTTAAATAAAAAATAAACACACAAATGATGTTTAAACACCTATTTTAAACATACTTGAAAAGCTCAATTTTTATTTTAAATTTTAAATTAATAAATTAAGAAAATATGTTGTGAAAATGATGCACCTTTAGGTTTGTTAAGTGGTATCCACAGTAAATAATCTCCCTAATTCCCAACTTTGCAATACAATGCAAACCCAAAACACAGTCCGTAACTCTTAACAAGAAAGATGGTGTGGGAGCTGTAAGATGAAACTAAAACAAGTTCATTAAGTTAAGCTTATGAGCATCTAACAAACTTTGCAAACCAACCAAAAGGGCAATTATGCATTTTGGAACCAAAATGATGCATGCATGAATGAGAACTTGAGAGGAAGCATTGCCCTTCTCCCTATATTATATGTTATAGTTCTCAATGAAAATTACATTGAAATGGTCATTTTTGTTCGAGACTATAAAATTATTTTGCACAATTTTGGGGATTCATAACTTTCTTTTTCACATCTAAATTGAGAGTTTTCAATAGAAAACTCATAACCTTTTAAAATTTTCCAATCATGTATCAAGCTCTTCAATTGAAGGTGATTTGACCTTTCAAATTGTTATTTAAATGACTAAGAATAATTTAATAGAGTCTCCCAACCCTTCCAATGGTCATAACTATCGTTACAAATATATGTTGGGAATGAAAATCCACTTTATTGTAATTTATTTTTTTTAAATTTCAAAAATCTAAATAAAGCCCAATTTATACAAATTTTGGTACCCATTCCTTGTTCCAAAAAATTGAAACACCCTAAAATTTTAACTCCAAAAATAAAAATTCATTTGAAAATGTTAAAGTTTCTTCCTTTGCACTTTGACACAACTTATGTACATGTGTTTGAATCAAAGGATTTCTTCACCTCGCTATTGTCCCATTTCCCTTGTCTTGCTCAAAGCCTTAGTGTCAAGCCTAAAATTTGGGTCACAACAAGAAAATGTATATTCAAGCCTTGCAAGTTTTTTGACTAAATTATATAACCTTTTGAATTATGTTGTTGCCCAAAACATCAATTTGAGGTCTTAAACAAAACAAACCTTACCCAAGCAATTGAGGTCATCCTTTTTAGCTTAAGTATGTCCTTTTGAACTTGTAAAAAAAACCCATTTTAATCCATGTTTTTAAAAAACTTTTCATCTATGATATATGTGAACATTTAGTTTTCCAATTGGGCATAATCAATTTTCTTTCCACCTTACTAGTTGTGTGTGAAGGTGGTCATTTTCTAATTGTTATTTCAAGGGTAATCAACTTGTCAAACCTTCACCTAACATTTTCACCTTCTAGGTATTTTCATAGTTTTTGGTCATCAATTGATTTAAAGACTTTTACATAGTGACTTGAATACATTTCAGCATTTAGCATGGCTTAATGGTGAATTGAACCCTCAACCAAATCTTACAAGGTTGAAAATTTCAACAATCATAGTACTTGAACGAATTTGGCATAAATTAAATTATTTTCTTTTTTTCTATTTTTTAGAAAATTATTTAATATATTTCTGCTGAATTTTTAATAAAATCAAAAGACCAACTATTAGGTTTGAATTGCATACCTTCAAGTATTAAGTCTTAAGACTAAAAGAGTCAAGACACACTAGACCGTTCCACAACCTTGAAGAGAGATTGTTTACTATTTTATATAATCATTACTTTCTAAAATTTTCAGAATTAAAAAACCAAGTGCCAAAGTTAAGATTTAAAAATTAATTAATTATTATTGTTCCACAACCTTGAAAAGAGAATGTTTGTTATTTTATATAATCCTATTACCTTTCAAAAATTTTGAAATTAAAAATCCAAATGCTAAAGTTAAGATTTAAAATTTAATTAATTATTCGACATTTTGTCGCCCAAATCATTCAGGTACTACATACGGTAGTATTTTATTCATTTAATGTTACTAGCATTTGACTCTAGCATTTGGAACATTGGTGGAATCAACTTTATTGATGTCATTCAAAACTTTCAAGATTCATGAAAATGGGTTGAACAACTATAATTGTTATACATTTGCAAGTCATCCATACTAAAAATTGATTTTCACCCAAAGCTTCTAAAATTCAAAAAACCTATTTGTACTAGTTTAAATGCTAAACCCTACCCATGCATGTATTCTATCAAGTTATTGCATGGTCTCAAATTTTGCCTCAATTGTCAATTGAGATATAATGAGAGCAATAGCCCAACTTGTTATAGTTATTACATTATGGTTGTCAATATGTGCATCCAAATTAAACAAATTATTAGTGTAATGAATATGAGTTTGGAAACTCAATTGTGTTTAATGAAATCGTCTTACACAAGGGTATAAAACTTGCCTCACTTTGAACCTAGAATTGATGAGCATCATAAAGTTTAAAACCATTGACTTAGGGAACAATCAATAGTCTAAAAATATTGGGCTCAACCTTGAAACCAATGGGTTCTAGTTTTTGATAATATTTCTTAAACACGAACCAAATGGGTCCTCCATTTTTAAAAAAGAACCATTGGTCCACCCAAACTCCATCGGGCCTTTTTTTTTAAAACCTTGACCTAACCAACACTAGTTTATATGAAGGAGCTTGGAAATGGAAAGTACATGAACCTTGCAAAGTATGGATCAATACTCTTTCCCTCGTATCAAGGTTTATTGTCCATTAGCAATGCTAATGTGAACACGAAATTGAATTTACACTCTATATTATACCATTAATAATTAAATTTGAATATGTCCCCAAGAATCATAAAATTAGAAAATCAATTTTTGGAGGTAAAAAAATAATGTCAACCCATGATCATGTAAAAATTTGGAACTAAAACATTACAGAAATAGGAAATAAGAACTAGAATTTGGCTAATTTTTTTGCTTTGTAAGTGAAATGAAAGACACTCTAATGCAAAAAAAAACTCACCAAGAATTCTTTTATTATTGGTGGATAAAAATATTTAAAATAGGATTTTGCTGCAAATTTATGATACTATACACATTACCAAATTTTGACATTTAATATTATTAAATGATGGTGTAAAAATGGAGGGAAATCAAAGTACACATGTGTAATCCTTGGGAATGGAACCATGACCTCTAACCATATATATATACCAATTCTATGAACATTTTATTTTATCTAATGACATAATATTTTCTTTGAGTCAAAATGGGTCATTGGTCATATACATTTCATTAAATTCATAAGTTTATTTGAATTGTAAAGTTTGAATATTCAAATATTGGTTACGTAAGAGTAATATACACATTGCCACTTTGGCAAAAAAAAAAAACCAAACAAGCCACCCATGTTCAACATTGATTACTAGAATGTTCAAATTTCTAAGGAAATGGTCTTGCAACAACCCAACTTTTGTGAATGGAAGAAACCCAATTTACAAGAATTTACAATAACTCTAGTTTGAATTGTTCATTCTTTGGCAAGTTATTCCAATTCCCATTCAATATAGTGGCATGAATATAGTGGCATGTTTTATAGTCTTTTCTTGGATTCCAATTCTAGGCAACATCAAATTGAAAGAATCTCATCACCTTTAACTACAATTCATATTTATCTTGATCTTTTAGTTTCTTTTGCACGAACTTGAGTATAATGGCATGAAACTTAAATGAGGAATTTTCTTTGAAATGACAATATTCATACACAACTTGTACATTTATTAGCTTGTCACCCATCCTTCACCAATTTATTTATCACCCGGTTTCGTCATTTTGGAATGTACATTCATCAATTTATTCATCAACCTCTTTCATTATCTTGGAATCATGTACATTCCACCAATTTTCCATCCATCCAACTTTGACATCTTTATCATCCATACGTCATATCTTCATTCATGGAAAGCTTACAAAATGGTGCCATTGAAATTTGGCAAGACAATATAGCAAAGCTACCCACATAAGTTGATTAACTCAAACTAGACTTTGACCATACCCTAAACCCTAACCCTAAACCTTAACCCTAAACCCTAAACCCTAAACCCTAACCCTAAACCTTAACCCTAAACCCTAAACCTAGGCTTCAATTTCCATGGAATCAAATATTTACAAGGAAACTACCTAAAGCATTCCAAAGTCTTACAAATCATTGACACCCAAACTACTAAAAGCTTTTCAATCCAAACAAACTTGAGACACATGCAAAAGTTGCCCTAGACTTGGATGCAGAATGCAAATTCAAAGGTAGTACAAACTTGCTCTTACTTTCTATGGCTGCTCTTTGGTATTGGTCACACACAGAGTCACACTAATTGACAAAATTGCAAATCTTGTGATTTGCAAGAGTCTCTCTGACCTCACCTGCACTATAAGTATGGACCAGTGTGGGACCAGTTATAAGAGACTTCACCAACCACCAACCTCCCCCCCCCCCCCCGCCACAAGGGGGTGGGGGCGGTTCTTAGGGTTGATAACCGGGGTCCTCAAATAATCAAATACCCGGATTTGGTGTAGGATCCATGGTCATTTTTTTAAAAATCAATTGCATGGTTCTCATATATAACCATGATTTATAATAATTGGTGTGTGTTTTTCTTTGTTTCTTTCAATTCCATGTATATAAAAAATTTGGTGAATTTTTCGAAGGAATTAGCAAAATTAGCTGAATTTGCATTAGAAAAAAGAATTAATTCTAAAAGATTTCCCAATTTAAAAGAATTTATTTGTTTATTTATTTTTGAAAAGATAATCATTGGAACTGAGTGGCTAGATAGATACCCGTCCCTACCTTGTACGGGTAAACTCTGTTGCATGTACAGCCATCATCCACAACATGCACAATAGTTATGAATCACCGGCATTGAGCGGGTATTTGATTATGTTAATAACCATCAATTCTAGTAATTTCAAAAATATTTTTGAATCAGATGATTGTTGGTTCTTGTTAAATAAACAAACAAACCCATATATATAAAAGAATAAAAAGAACCGGGGGTTTTCATGAAAGAATTGGTAAAGGACCAGTGGTTACTAAGGTGATATAATATGATTTTTTTTCAAGTTTTTTAGAACCATGGTCATATTTCTATTACTGGTTCTTTGAATTTTATTTTTCTTAGAACTGTGATTTTGAACTTTAATCAAAATTGCTGTGATAACCGCCTGGGTTTCTGATAACCGGACCAACACTGCTAATTAGCACCAATAACCAACCGAACAGAAACTTCAAAATAATGGACACTTTAAAAAGCTCATTGAGAACAAGAGTAGAAAAAGCTTTATTTTCAAAGACTAGGTACACAATTCCTAATCAATAGAAGAGCTAGTTAGTAGAGTGTGATGAGGCTTGCTTGCACTAGGGTTGCCAATGGTTTGTTCTAATTCAGTGTTTGTTGTAACAATGAATTGAGAATTTGAGAAGAAATGTTTGAGAAGAAAATGTGGGTGGGACTTGATTTGCTTGAGAGGAAATTTTGAAGAAATGAGTTGAATCAAAAGGTGAGGGATGAAGAGGTGAAGTGAAAGGGTGGGTTTGTGAGTCTGGTAGTGGACGCTTGGGCCTATCACAAACATGAAATCTTTGCTTCAAAATTGAGTCCCTCCTCCCTCTTCAACACAAGTGTATTTTGATGTGTGTGTGCATGTTTTGGTTTGAGTTTTGTCACATTGTATGCAAATCAACATTTCTCTTGAAATTTCTCTCTTCTAGTTATGCCTACCAAACCCAAGTGAATTTTTATTATTGTATCCAAATCAACATTTCTCTCAAAAACTTTCACTATTCTAGTTATTTGCACCAAACCCAACTAAATTTTTGTTATATTTTATTCATTCAAATCAACATTTATCTTGGAAAATTTTGCTCTTCCAATTATGCCGGTCAATCTCAACTAATTTTTTGGCTTGGATCTTCATCTTAAGATCAAAATTGACTCTAACAGTGAAATCGATGTTGTGTTTTTGTTGTTGGTCACCTTCATTTTGAAGTCCATTTTGTTGATCATTTTGGTCACCATATCGTCAATTACAAATGTCAATTATTCATCTCCAACATTAGGTGCCCTACTTCTCCGACCTCTTCTCCTTGTCCTTCTTGTGACAAGTCTCCAAATCTTGAAGTCAGTTCTTTTAGTTGCATTAATCACTTCATTTGTCCAAATTCCTTCTCTAAGCTCTTTTGTTTTGCCATGCATTCTTTTTGCTCTTCTAATTTTGAGGTTAGCCATGTTCATAACACTTATTTATCATCTCTTCTATTGGTAGACATTTCAAAGAATTTCCACATGTTACAAACTTCTTTGCACCCATGCATAACTCTCCCTATACTTACATGGAACCCAATATGTGATCCTCAATTATTTTCAAGCTTAATTCAAGCCACTCATTGTGAAATGAAACTTTGGTTTTGACAAATTGAACACATGAACGTTGACAATATTGGACAAGCACAATTGAAGGTGATTTGTGTGATTATATATAATCACATTACAACGTGTCAAGTCACCAACACAAAACGCATGTGTAGACTATTGGATCAAGATCTTCAACTTCCTTCACATGTGACCACATTATTCAATAAGAAAGATAAATATATTTGAATGACACAATTTGAGGCAAGCTACCAAATGCTCTAGTACCTAAAGTTTTACCATGGCTACTATTTTCAAGTTGTTTACATTCCATATCATTTGCACAAGGTGGAATATGTCACATGTTTTCTCCAAGTTTCTATCAACTTTGCTCTCTTATCCCTTCAATGGGTCCTTGATTTCCATGATTAGTGAAAATGAATATTGTATACCTAATACAACAAATAAGCAAACATCAAATAGTGGGTCAATTTCAAGATGATATATACCAATTTTTTCAACCCAATGTAATAAACACACACTTGCTATACTACTTATCGTGTTTGCTTTCATTCATTATATGATGTCATCAAATATCTTTGTATTTGCAATCACATGAGCAACTTTTGTACCCACTCCTCTAAGTAGCTATGACTTTCTAGTTGACATAATTGTTGCATAATATCAAAGTTTACAAATTATAATTGCAAAATAAACATCAATAACAAAAATGAAAATTGTTGATGGTATTTCAATTTCATCATAAGGGTTTAATACAAATGTGTGGATCACCTTCTAAAATATGAAGCTATTGTTAACAATTATAAAGAACCTTGGCAAGGGGTAAAAAAGTTCACCAACAAATTTCCTCATGAATTTGAAAATGCAATTTATGATTGGATTTCATGCATGGAACGTAGAACCCAAATGGTTTAATTGCATATGAAAAGATCAATGGGAAACAATCAACATATGCATGCCTAATATGCTCCTATATATTTGTCTTGTTGATCACCATTCTTGTCCCATCATGGTAAAATTTTTGGAGAGGAATTTATTGTGATTACAAAGATGTGGCTACATGGGAGTGAAACCCAATATTTAACAATGCTTAATTGGCATTTTGGCAAGTTACTTCTCAAGTCCTTCAATGAGTTTCCTAACCTATTACTTACTTCCAAATATTTATTGTGTGCTAAGTGCTATGCTTTGGTATGCCTAGGTACAAGACATAAGGGCACTACAAATTATGGCTTCTTACTCAACTATTATATCATTGCCACACATCCTTCTATGACCCCCACTAGCTTTGTTTAAGACCCTAATTGGATGCATGTGTGGACATGGCTCCAATCAACTTCAATCATGATCTTAAAACATTTGCATTATTGAGATTTTAATGTCAAGGGATTTTCCACTTGAAAATGAAACTAAATATTTTAAATGAAATGTTAAAAACTTGTACTGAAATTAATTATGTCAATAGAATAAAAAAACTCAACTTCCACGTTAATGGCAGTTGAAAATGGACATCCATAGATGATTTTGAAACAAATGAATTGATGGGATTATGTTCATTCATAATTTCACTACAATTTTAATCTTAATATATAATTCAAATGAATTGGGATCAATTAAGGGTTTTCCTTCACTTTTAGGGTTTCCAATTCTAACTTGTAAATCACCTCATTATTTGACCTAATTTGATTGTGAAACAATAATTCAATATTATTTATGATTTATCATAATATTCAATACATGTAAACACATAATTATGAAAACCCATTTAAGATTTTTTTGGTTTTGATATAGGGGAAGTCATATCCAATTTTTCCCAACTCATGTGTAGAATGTGAGTAATTGAAAAAAAAAGTAATTTTATAATTTACTTAAATGTAAATAGGGTGTTTGAAAATTATTATTGGGATTATATATTTTTTAAAAATTAATTAAACAAAAATTAATTTTTTTTGTACTTCATAACACAAAAATTACATTTTATTCTTCACTTGTTTCATAAGATATACAAAAAGTGACTTCCTTGGGTCTTCAATTTATGTCCATTGGAACAATTGATCTAAATTAATTATTTTTCAAATGTCCTTAGTAGGAGTTTGGTGGTATTTTTTTCTAGGTCACATTTACATGTTTTAAATTTTTAATTGTTATAAATACCATTTTTTGGTTATAGGTGGTTAACTAAGAAAAGTGATATGTTTTCATGGTTATGTGTATTCTTTTCCATGGTGACATGCTATCACAAAATGTGCAACCCACAAGTCAAAGGAGGTCCAATAGTACCATTTTCTCAACCATAATCTCATGGTTACTCAATTCATTTGGTGTCAAATTTGTTGATATAAGTTTTCAAATTTTCATAGTAGTTTTTGTGATTATAGTTTTCATTGTATGTTTATTTCAAAGTCACATGTGTAAGTTTTCAATTTTTAGTGGATACATTACATGGTTATAGGTTTCATTTTTCATAGTAACATGTTATCACAAAATTTGCAACCCATAAATCAAATGAGGGGATAGTACCATATGCACAAGGATAATTTCATGGTTACTTAATTCATGGTGTTAAATTCGTTGATGTAAGTTTTTAGAAATTCCTAATAGGGATTTTTGAGGTTATTATTTTTGTGGTATGGTTTTTTGAGCTCACATAAGTAAATTGTCAGTTTTTGATGGTTATAAGTTTTTCTTTTCATGGTAGTAGGTGCAATTTTTCAAAGTGACATGTTATTATAAAATTTGCAACCCACAAGTCAAAGGACAGAATAGTACCATTTTGCTTGCACACTCTCATGGTTGAATTGTTACAATTCATAATCTTTGAGTAATTGTTGGGTGCGCATCTTTACCTTGCCTTTGAAATTATTATTTTGCAGCAATCTTGTTAGGTAACTTGTAGCTATTTTTAAAAAAATTCTAGTAGATTATTAAATGGTAAATTCTTTGCTAGAAATAATTTTTAAAAATTGGATTAGTAAAAAAAACCTTGTCGTTTGTGGGTTTTTTGAGTTTTGGAAACATGCATGCTTACAATTGAATTCTTTTTTATCCTAATTTTTGGAATTATAACATTTTATTGCCACACTAGAAAATTGCTACAACACAACAAAAGGAGTTCGTATTTTAAGCTTTAAAATTGTTGCATGAAACTAGTCTTGCAATATAACATAAAGAGGCTGAAGCTATTATGAATGATTCAATTAAGGTAATGTTCAGAAGTTACAAAAAGTTAAAGTCCAACATGGGTCAATAATAGATGCAAGTACTTGTTATCATTTCTTTTAAGTTGATATTGCACATTAAATTTGTAAAAGAAAAGATGTTGGAGCTAAATAGATAAGTTTTCGTATGCACAACAATATACAAACAACTTCCATTTAAATATTATAAAGTTCTTTTTTTTTCAATTTTGTGAAATAGTTGGATTGGCAATCATGCAAAAGAAAACTTAGCCAAATTTGGCTAGAGATCGAAGAGGTGATGCAAAAAAAAACAAGAATCCTACTATGGATAGGTGGCAAGCTAGGACCTACTGTTTAAATTGCGCAAATTCAAAAAAGTTTTAAAAACTCAACAAACTTGGTGGATTTTTTGGAAAACACCCTTAGGAGCTTTTGCAAATCACCAAGTGGTGAAATTTCACCCCAAAACAACCATGTTAGTTGTGCTATCAATCAATTGCACATATTTATTTTTAAAGGTTGTGCTTACATGTAGTTTACCTTACCTATACCAAAGTGCATAGGTCAAGAAATGATCAAACTATTCATCTCATATATACTAATGATTACTTTTATAATATGGAATGACAAAATCTAAATTTTCTCAACAAATAATAGTTCGATGCAAGTATATAACTAAATTCAACATCCAATATAAAAAAATGATGTGTTTAATATTCAAAAACTCGACTTTATAACATTGTACTACCATGTTACCCTGTCATTATCATTGACAACATTGAATTGAAACAATAACTACAATTAATAAAGATGAAAATCCATTGAAAATGCAATAAAAATTCATGACATGTACTTCTAGAGCTTTGCTAATGCCATCTTAGTGTGATACCATTGGGAATTGATTTGTTTCAACACCACTTTCTTCACCCTAAATTGTCACCTTCCGTGGAATGATATCAATCATCCCTTGAGCAATTTGTTGGGCCCTACACCCACAGGGATAGGGACTATTACATTGGATCCAACTTTTGGAAGTTTTACCTTATTAGATATGGTTTCACATTAGATGAATCGGTTTCTTTGTTGAAAGTGTTCAAACTATTTAGATTGGAATTGAATTTTTGGATGTTCATAGTGTGGACACAATAGGTAGATGTACAACATCTTATCTATTGGCAAGGTTAACATGTTTGTGATGCCTTGTTTTCAAGTGTCCAATGGAATTGAATCTTGATGAACTATTGCAATAATTTAAATCCATATGACATTTTGAAAGAGATTTCAATTGATGAAGTATGATGGAAAACATTGAGAATTGGTACTTGTAGTAAAATTTTAAATTTTAAATGATGCCATGGAAATCGAAAACATTATTATAATGCATGATTAACATAATCTTGGAACAAGGTCTTTGATATCATAATTCTCATGATCTTTTCAACTCCCTTTCTAAATGTTTATTCTAGGGCCAATTTGACCCAACAAGTATCCACAACAATGTTGTCCACTTGTCATCTTCCACGATGCAACTCTTAACAACACTTTGTTGAATCTTCACATCATACATATAGGGCTTGTTAATTTCTTGCCAAAATGAGAATCTAAAATGGCTCTAAAATCAACCTTTAATTCCCATATAACAAAATCCCTTGATGTGGTTAGGTGAAGGAATTTTCATACACAATTGTTGATGCAATTATGTAGTTTGGAACTTGAACTACATGAAAATGCAAGCTAAATCCCATGTGAATTCAAACTTTGGTCTCTCCCCTTATGACAACATTGTTCTTAACTTCAAATGTTGGGTGCATTTGTTTTCACTAATGACAAATATAACACCATACTCTTGTTTCATTCCATTGTGCTAGAATACGATAACAAAAAATGTTTTTTTGCTTGTTGGTGCCAAAAGAAATCATGTTACCGATTATTGTAAGTTTGCCCAAAAACCTTAAATCATGCACATTGCTTGTAACAATAAGTACATTGGAGAAATGATTTTTTTTATTATGTTCATATTATCACCAACTCTAAATGGCATAAGCAATGCAATTTGGGATGAATGTAATACATATTCTTGTCATCAAACATTTTATGGAAAGTGTGGGTCAAAAATCTTCTTATAGGACCTATAGCATCCACAACCCCTTCTTTTTCCTATATGCCAATATCAATAGTCTTCATGTACTATTAGGTTGCTGATGGCCACATCTCCTTTTTAAAGTCATGAACCAAAAAAATGGATCACTTGAACTCTTCACCAACCTGAACTTGGGAGAAATTCAATCAAAATCATAATTGTTAAGATCATCCACTTCATAGACTATGTTAAACAAAGTCATGTGAACATTAATCTTGTGACATAACTTACACTATAATAATAGCTAGCTTGTAGTCTTGTACGCAACAACTCCATATTAATAGCACATGTTATGATGTGAATTGCCAATTCATTAGACATAAACATTTCTATTGATGAAAAATACGAATTCAACATGAAAACCAAAAGGTGTTAAATTCAAGGAAAAGAGAAGCAATTATATAAACCATATCTTCTTTTCAATATGGGGAAGAAATAACAAAGTCTTGTAATAAACTTGCACAATTTGCAAATGAAAGTGGCAAAACATGTATGCATTTCCACAAGATTTTTTCTTTTGAGCTATCACCAACAAGTTAAAATGAACAAGTCTTGGAGCATGGTATATTTTCTCCCTTCACCACTTTGCATGATCCTTTGAACCATTCCTTGAACTACATCCATCATAAATGAACATGCCAAGGAAGGGGTAATTAAAATGCGAATAAGAATGTTAGAAGCTAATAAGGTTGAAATTCTCAAATTTGTTCTTAACACACCATCACGTATATCCCATTTTTTCCCAATCTACATGTTCATTTGCTTGAAATTGAAAAAATATATAAATTGGGCGTCAAAAGGGAGGTCCTCACATTTTCTCACCTACACCTCTAATGTTATCATGGACATAATTAATCCCCTAAGTTGCCTCTCCTATTAGAGAGCTTTATAGAAGCCTCTAATTGAATGTCATTTTTACAAGTCAAGGTAATTGTCTCCAAGCATTTCAAAAACATGTTATTTCAAACTTGGGCTTCACTTTGATTGTGCACTACCAATGATAATCAATTGACGTAAGGTGAAAATATTAATATTTTCAAAGTTACTTAAATAAATTATTTAAAATATGATTAGTTACTAGACATTGGTAATCCATGATCATATAGATTATCCATGAAATCATTTTTACTTCCATTAATCATAGAATATGAAATTTAATTTTCATCTACTAAAACATGAATATTTTTGGCATCCATGATTTTTTTTGGCACCTTTGTTGCCTCAAAAGAAATGTTTTTGGGCCTTCCCAAAAACCCCTAGTACAAAAAATATATAAAATATAAAATCTTCTCAAGCTTAGTGCCTAGAATGTCTCTATGTATTTCTTTGTGTTCTTCAACATTGTATCCAAACACCCTCGACCTTCAACATCTTGGTGCCCCCTATTGCCCAAAATAGAAAAAAATCATGTCTAACTTAGCACCCTTGGTGTTTCTAGCATGCCTTATTAATCTTGCTTATTGCCATTTTTTCATTCCTTGTCAACATCATGTTTTTTTGTTGTTCCCCACGTTTCATCATCCTTGGTGTTGTATGGGTGTGTTTCTATTGTTGATCAAGCTTAGGAAGTTCTTGAACCAAAACATCGCACAATATCTTGTTGTCCTATCCCAAGCTAAAATGTTCTCATACCATAACATTCACCCCATGAAGTATCAACCCCACAATGTACCTCCAAAGGCAAAATTGTGATTATCTTATAATTATTCTTGTGAATTCCCCATCATTTTGCACAATTTCCAATTACATTGGCAAGTGCATATCTTTTTTCTTTCTCACCCTTGAACATTTTATAATTATTGGTTTGATTTGTCTCACATTGGTTAATATTGTCAAAGTTGCCCACAAAGGTACCCACATCACATGGAGAAAATAACCAAATTTTGTTGTCAAATAAAATGGAATTTAATATCTTCGCAAGTGTGGAATGGTGATTCAACATTTGGGAGAAATTTGCACACATAGTAGCATACCTAGGCATTGATTGCAACAACTTGGCAAGGCTTCTTACAAGACAGGGGTGGTAGGGAATTTACCTTCACATACCTATCCCTACCTCAAAAACATCATTTCCACAACTATGCTCTTATAGGTTTCAACATTATAAAACTTGTAATGAATATATTACTACCTTCAAGAAAAATTCAAACAATTATTTAACTACCTCTATTGAGGGTTTCAAGGAAAGCAATGAAAGAGGCCTTACATGAATCATAACCAACTATACCACTACTACTTGGCAAGTTTGGCACATATGTGTTGAGAAATTTATTTATTTTAAATTTAAGATTCACCATGGGAGTTCTTTAATTTTGAACTTTTTGGTATACAAGGAATTTAAATATTAAATTCTAACTCAACTTCAAAATTTTTTTATTATCCTTATGGTTAGTGTGTTCATAACTAATATGCTTATTTGTACAAGGCCAAGGTTCGATTCTAGATTCCTGCAATTTAAAATTTTGAAATTTTTGACAACATGGTTAAAGAATTTTCAAAACTTTTGGCAAAATAAAAAATAATTTAACTTATGCTGAAGTTGCCCATGTACTATGGTATATGAAACATCAACATATATAAAAGGTAGTATTTTATTACAAAGCCAATGCACATGTGGATCATGGATTATAAGTGCAAAGCACACTCCTAATATCTTGAGTATTGTCCCCTCTCTTTTCAATCAAATTAGATCATTTGTCCTTTGGTTTTACATTTGCATTTTCAATCAAAAGATTCAACCATGATTCTAGTGATTGAATGCTTGAAATTGCTAAGCACATTACAATTTATCAAATATTTTTTTATTGGTATTGACATCTACAATTCAAGTTTCCAACTCTTCAAATAAAATGGACATTAATTTTTCATTTGGATGTTGATTGTTTTCCTATTTCTATAAATCAATGGTTTTAACATGGACCATTGTAATTTTGGATTAAGGAATAAATTATGTCTGGAATCTCCCCTGATTTTCAATTTACATATCTATTTTCAGTCATATCATTCAACAAGATTTGAACTTATCCAAGCTTGAAATTGTTGGGCACATTGCAAAATCAAAATTTATTGTGGGTATTGACATATAGGGAAGATTCTTGTATATGTATTGAGGTATTTTTTTCAACTCTTCAAGTACAATTGACATGTGGATGTACATGTTCATTGTTAAATCTTGTTATAAAAGTTGGTGCTATCAATATGTACCATTTTCATTTTGGGTTTCACAATAAATTATGTTTGGAGCCTTTCCAACTAAGATGGTATTTTTTCATTTTGGTTGGCAACATATAAGAACTCACCCCATGACACATTTACTTGCATGGGGGCATCAAATGGGGAGTCACATTTTTTGTTATAGGTTATTGTTGTTGTTGACAAAAAATCATAAAAAAATGTTGGTTACTCAACAACAACAACCAAGTATGGACATCGAATAAAAGTTCAATTATATTTCGTTGCTAAACATTCGCTTGTGCAAGAAGACATGGAACATGCGTTACCTAATGTCTACAAGACTTATTTAACAAGTTCATCAATGTACAACCATGTAAAATTCTTGTTCATTCTTGAAATTGTGTTTTGCTTGTCAAATAATTTCTTTTGATCATTCACTAAAAACACGTGTCATGGATTATGTATACAATAGTGGTTAATCCAATATGTTGGTATAGAGAATAATTGTTCACTTCAATGTGTCTTCACAATTTGCAATAGATCTCCATTGTTGATTGTGTTTCATTTTTGGATTAAGCTCAAGTTGTGATTTCAAGCTATTGTGTTGCCAAATATATGATTGCTTAAAGGCAAAAATTTTCTTTGTTCAAAATTTTGATGACATGAATTTGCATGTTTGGTTGTTTTTTAATATTTCAACACACATATTTAGAACACATTTGATGTCAATGCATTTAAATTCAAACCTTTTTTTGTATGCATATAAAGAATTGAAAAACTATGATAACAAATATGGTCACAAGTAGTCACCCTTTATAAACACAATTTTACCTTGATGTTTGATAATAGGAGTTTGACAATTGCTAATGAATTTCACAATGCTTCTTTTCATGTTGTGTTTACACAAACATTTCAAAGACATGTATACCAAATGGTTATTACATGGAACATACACAATGTCTACAAAATTATGAAAATTAAAAGGTTTGTTCCATCTCATGTTCCTACAAAAGTCTTCCAATCTCATGAAAGAGAACTTAAGCAAGTACTCCACTAATGCAATTTCCAAGCATATAATTTTGTTATTTAATCATCATGTGCACGTTACAACCCTTGAATTCTTTGATGTGAAGTTTTATCTCAGTGTGCATATACATGGGAACCTTGTTCATACTATATATATGTAAAGAAATATTGCCACCCTTGGACAATGCAACAATTGAGTTTCATTGGATTATGGTTTCCAAGATAGAGGATGCAAGTCTTCCAAATCAAGTACCTAAAGATGAAACTATTGATCGATTTCACAATATCACTCGGCTACATGAACTCATAGTCTTATCTTTTATAATATCCACAAGTTGGATTTATGTGGAATTCAATATATATGAAAGATGGTAGATAAGACAATGTTTGTGAAAGAAAAATGGTTATAATACTAAATTCAATCATATATTACTCATGGGATCAAAAAAAAAGTTGTAACCAATGGATTTAAGCAATAAAAAATTCAAAACACAATTTGAAAATATTTGAAAATGACATATTCTTGGAATTTTTAAAATTATAAACCTTAACATCATAGTATAAAAAAACTTTGAAATTTTCTTAAGATAACAAAAAGATGTATTGAGAAATTTCATCAATATTCTTGATGAAAAGCAATCAAAAGCAATGGCCTTAGGGGGTGGGTGTGGCTCATGATTGAGTGTTTGCACCCTATAATGATTTTTTAAATATGGAAATAGAATATTATAATTAAAATAGTTAGGGAAAGAATGAAATTCAATTTTGCGCATGCATGTGTCCAAAAAACCAAAAATATTACTAAGGATGAAAGTTCTTTTCAAGTTCAAATAGAGAATTTAGTGCCTGAAACTTTGCTAGAAATGAACATAACTACCATAGTACCTTTATTATTTCGAAATAGTCTAGGCGAATATTTGTTTATTTTTCATTTTTTCACTTCAGCCTTACAATCACAAATTTCTTAAAAATTTGAATATAATAAAAATGAAAAAAAAATAATTCATCGTATTATTGCAAATAGGTACTTATGTAATTATATAGTTACTAATAAATAAGGAGATTAAATGTTGTTAAACTAGACCTTTACAAAATGAATCAATCAATTGTGATGATTTAAGGCAAGCAATAATTTTAAGTAAGTACTTGTTATTGAAATTCATGTGTGATAGTTAGGGTCAAAAGTGTTCATGGACAAATGAACAAAATGATCCATAAATTTCAAAACTTTAAAATTAAAATTTTAAAACTTTGGACAAGGCGACTAGTAAAGTTTTCAAATTTTCAAATTTTATTATTATTATTATAATTATGGCCGAAATGGAAAAGGTACTACAATATATCCTATTTAATAGGATTGCCTAAAAAAGCATTTTAGAGGTTGGGCAAAGCTACTCGAACATCTACCTAGAATTGTAAAACATTTAACTATGAGATTATGCTTGTGCAAATGATACTACTCCCCCCTTTTGAATTATGGGATACAAATGGTAACACATTATTTTGAAATTTTTGACCTACAACCATGAAAATCAAAACATGTAACCATGAAAAGTAAAACCTATAACCGTGAGAAAAAGAACATGTAAACAATAAAAACTGAAAAGTTACACACATAACCTCAAAAATTTGTACCATGCATGTTGTAACAATGGCAACCTACTACCATGAAATCATGAAAACTTACACCGATAGATTTAACACCATGCAATGAACAAACATGAAATTATGTTTGTGTAAACGTTATTCCCTTCGATGACTTTGTGGATAGCAAATTTCATGGTATAATGTCACCATGAAATAGTACACTTGCTACCATAAAAAAAAAACATGAAAATGTAACCAAGAAAAGAGATACTTGTAACCATTAAAAACTGAAAACTTGAATATGTAACCTTGAGAAAACTTACCATGAAAACTACAACCACAATTATTGCTGCCAGGAAATTCTGAAAACTTCCATTAATAAATTTGAAATTTAACATGAAATGAGACAAAAATCATTCCATAGACTTGAAGCCTATCACACTAGAGCCTTTGTACTAGTGTGGTGTGGTTCTCTCTTTTTCAAAGAAAGAACAGGCAGGTATGAGTCGGGCATATGAAGACTGAGAGTTCTAAAAAATCAAAAGAAACCTTTGATCCTTGACCAAACCAGTTCTGATCATCAACCAATGGTTTTAAAAAATTCAAAGAACCAGTCATATTTAACCTAACCCTAAATCCACCACTTCTTTGCCAGTTCTTTCATGAAAACCACCCATTCTTTCAAAATTTTGAAAAACCCAAAACCAGAGGACCTTTGAACAATACTAGTTTGTACCTGAGCTAGTGCCATACTCCATAAATGTATATAATCAGTAACAAACTTCTTCAATTTACAGAAACCTTTCACATATAGTCTCCATTCTTGAGAGTTGAGGAGGCCAAGGTTACATAAACCTGCATCATATCTTACAATAGCTCTTTATAGCAAAACCCATTAAACAATCCCCAACATGACCCACTAAGCTTTATCAGCCATAAGATGGTTCATTGATGGACTGCCCATTCCTACAGATCTAATTATGGATACATGGATAAATAAAGGATTTACTTTAGCTCACGCCATCATTGGTACCATATTACAAACCCATTCTTTGTCTCTTTTCCTGCTTGCAATGTTTAGTAGCTTTAGTGCCAAGCATCTATATTAAAAGTACAACCATCACGGGGAATTTATCATGATGTACAAAACAGGGCACATTAGTTGGCCCTTCAAAACAAAATTAGTGACACACTGCTGTTCTTCAACCATCTCCAAGGTGATCCATATCAGAAGTTACAGTAGAAAGGCTGGTGTTAGATGGAATGAGAACTCTTTGAAGCGCCTCCTGCACATTCATGCTGCTCATCCCATGCACACCTCCTGCCTGAAATAACCCACATCACCAACTCAATCATTCTCATGATGTTTCCAGTTCTCAGGAGGAGGCAAGATGGAAAGGTCATAAACATATGTCTATTGTATGTTAGCCAGCTCCCTCATCTAGTGACACACCCTCCTAACCTTTTAGTGAAGTTCAAATAAGAAATTATGGCAGCAGAAGAGGGTTTCAACAAAATGACCAACTGACATACTTCAGCTGAAACACTTTGAGCCAGTCCAAACTGTATTGATAAAATGAAGGGACAAGAGATACAGGGCACATACCACTGCATTTACAGCAACATGAACTTCATTGTTGATGCAGGTACTATTGACCGATCGGACCTCCAACCCTAAATCATTTGATGCCATCAATATACGTATCAATGTGTCTGTCTGGTTGTTGGCCTCCACATTTATGACAACACCATCATTGTCTGGACAAACAGCAACTTTCCTTACACTGCCTAAGCTTGAGCTGACATCGAGGCTTGAATCTTCTTGGGCCTGGATTGATATTGTACTAGCTGGAGATTGGGAGTGATCAGTGCCTTTGCCCTGTTTTGAAAGAGGACCTGCAGCTTCTTCCAGATGTGCAACTTGTGTCTTCAGTTGGTGTATATAGTCTATAGTATGTGCGAGTACAGACACCCTGTCCTTCTGCAAAATAAACTCACTGGCACAGATAAGAAAGGCAACCCTAGAGTGCTTCTATCACAGACACACAAACGAGGTAGTGGACAAAAGCTGTAACGTTTAGATGCAGACACATGCAAAAACAAAATACCTTTTTGATGATGGGAATAAGGGTGCATAGAGTATGAAGTTTCTCATTGAAATTGTTCCGGCGACTGCGCTCTGCAAGTTTATGAACATGGGCAGCTTGATCATGAGCTGGATTTGGCATCTTTCCACACTCTCCAGAACTCAGGGTGCCACATGACCTTGTCAACTCTTGGTCTGCAAGCTTCTGAGCTTCTTTGATCATAGGGACTATTTTCTCTGTCCATTGCCGCAACAAAGACTGTCGTGATGAACGACCGTCTCCTCCATGCACTGCCAGTTTTGAGCATATTCTTCTTTTGAAGAGGGACTCATGGACATGCCGAAAATTTGATGCTGGCAGAGCAGGCTTGCAACTGTGCACATCCATCAGCAAGTTGGTGACATTGTTGGGCTGGCCTGTGAGGTCTTTCATGAAGCTCATATCAGTTGATTGTTGCAAATAGAATGGGTCGATGCTTGAAGTTGCCCGGTCTGATATCTTTAGTGGAGCTTCAGAAGTGCTATATGAGAGGCTTGCTTCTAGGAGATGAGAGAAAGATGAGAATTGTTTGTCAGTTTCACGGCTGACAGTTGATGTGGACTTTGCAGCTGAGGGATCACAGGGCTTATTGCCAGCTAAAAGATTGAGAAGGTCCTGAGCATTTGTGGCAGGCAAAGATACAGACTTCTTGCAAGAAGAATGCTCAACAGAAGATGCAGTAAACTCTGGCATTGTCATTGCCTCCGGCTCAACTTCTTTGGAATTCAGTGTGTCAGAATCCCATTTGCAAGAAGTCGTCATGTCAGGGTTGGACAAGGACTTTGTTGCCTTCTTACTTTCCAACGAATCGAACATGGTTTTTTCAACATCAACATCAATGTCAATCTCATCAAACGACCCACTTGGAAACCCATAATCAAAGAAGAGGGATTGGTTCCCTGGTGCAGTCCATAGAAAGTAAGGCTCCTCTTCCCTCAGAATTGTGCCTGAGTTCCCAAGACATTCATTGAAATCACCAGGGGGAGCATACCTGTTCACATTGAGGGAAGGAATGAACCCAGCACCAGATGAACCAGGTGCCATTATTTGTGCACCTGGTGTTCCTGAGTTCAGGGGACAAGTGACACCAAGAGAAGAAAATTGATCACTGCTGAGGTCTCCCTGTCCCCCAGGGTCCAAAGGGCTTAGGGAGCTTGGTAATGGAGACTCTATCACCCCTAACATGTGAGGTTTAACTGATGTTGATACATAGTCTTGCAAGCTGTTCATCAAAGCATCTGTTTCTGGTACCTGTGCCAACAATGAAGATGGGTATTACTCCACCAGACTTCTAAGCAAGTACTTTCAACAACAGACATCGCCCACAAAAACTTCTTCTAAGCTAAGACCTGCAAACCTGCAAAGTGGTAACACGTTCGAAGCAGACACACTTGTATTATGAACCTAAGTCTACTGGGTCTTCACCAACCAGTGTCATAGATAACAAGCAAGCTCAAAAGTGGAGAGAGAAAGGAACCACTTTTTTAAGTTTCATACTAGGTTCCCCACCACAATCAGCACAGATGAATCTCATGGAAAAGATGGGCATCCACATACCAAATCTGTTGTAGCAAGCTCTGTACAATACATGCCATCTGCTCCAAGCCCAGGAATGCAAACAACTGTCTGTTGCAGCAAAAAACCACACTATCATTAAACTTTCTCAAACATTTTATACAAGGGAAAAGTCAACAGGAAATTTTGCAGTCATAACCTCCATTTGCAAGCAAACTAAAAAAGAGCTCCAAGATCATAACAGTAACAGCCCTGGTGCTAGAAGACCCTGGAATATCCCTTGAGGGAGGAGTGGGTTTGTCCAAACTTTGATCAGAATTACAGCAAAATAGGAAGCAAAAGCTATACAATACAAAGAAGATGTCATACCTGAATGTGTGCTTCCTATTGATTGCCCCCAAGTTCCAACAAAACAGACACACAAAAAGGTCAGATTACCTGGTAACAACAAGAGACCAGACACAAAAGGGTCAGAGTACAGAGCATACTTTGGCAAACCGAAAGTTCTCAATCTACATTTCTTGGCTATTTGAAGATGCAATTCAAGGGATTCCCCTACTCTTTTTTCCTCTAGGATATAAATAGAGGGAACAAAATGTTTTGCAAGCAGGACAGATTGCCACAAAGAGGATATTTTGAAGATAGGTCTGATCATGAAGGAGATTTTCAGTTACCTGCAGAAATTGGGCTTTGTACTTGTCTGTGCGAATTTCTGCCATGTTGGATGTCCACCAAATAGGGGAGCCTCCTTGCAATGCTAATGCTGAAAAACTGCAAGCACAAACATGACCAGATTTTCTGGATATCTCAGATTTAAGCTCACACAACATAGATGAAGACTGATAAAGTGTCTGCAGACACTGTCCATGGTTTCTCTTGATCCATCTTGGGCATAGCCTCCCATCATTTATACAGATTCCATGCTTCCTTTCAAGGCCTACAAGCTTTTTTCTCACTCAAAAAATGCGTTGGTCATCTTAGCTTACCCCAGTGCACAAGGGTCCTTGAAGATGGAATAGAATTGTGGCATGAAAGTTTGAGCAGACTCTGTGCTCAAAGGGTTGAACCAGCCATGGACCCACTCCAGCAGCCTGTAGACACACAAATTCAAGCTCAGCTATCAGAACCAAGCACAATCTCTACCACTCCACTGCTAATTCCTACCAACAAAAAACCTAAGGTCAAGATGCCCTCAGACTCTTCAAGCTGATGCTTAATCACAAAGAATAGAAGGACCGCTGCAACTCTCATGGCCAGGAATTGCTCACACACCCATCACTGGAAGAGAGTTTCCAAACAACTCCATAAGTCCATTCCAAGGACTGTACCAAAGCTTTCAGGCGCTTTTGGGAAATCTGATCCTCTGACATCCTGGGATAAAGTTGAGGTGTGACTCCTTGCATTTCCAAACTTCTGCACACTAAGTTCTTGCAGCAGTTAGGGAGGGAGATACATCATCATAAGCCAGACATTTGGTGCTGGAGATTTTGTTCTGCTAGCTAGGCTGCATCAAACGGGACTTGTAGAACAGACTTTCCCATCAGAAGACTTTTGAGAGTTTTCATTTTGCCATCCTCCAACAGAAAAAGTTGAAGTGCATCAAATTTCATTTGCATAATAAGAAGAGAAAATTCAATGGTTAAGGCATTCTAGTGCCAGACAACTACTGCCAAAAAAGAAATCACTCTTTGAGGCACTTGACAACAGTTTATTGCAGTCAATGGTGAACCCAAAAGATGAAATGTTCCATGACTTGAATATTGCAGCAGATGACAACTAGCTGCTTTCAAGACTCAAGCACTGAGAAAGCTAGTCCTCTTAGCAGAGTGAAACACAGGCACCTTTGCACTGCTGTGTGTCACTAGAGATCCACTTATAGAAACAAAAGCAAGCAGTCACTGTAAAACAGCACACTAGAGGAGGAAGAAGCTCACAATAGCAACAACAAAAGGTGGATATTAACCCCAAAATAGTGCCAATAACACACAATTGACAAGCAGCACTTGCCTTAATCCTCTGATCTCAAGGCACATGCAGTCCAACACTTGCAGAGACACAGCATCACCTAAGTAAGAAAACCACACTCCAGAAGAAAACAATTCTATGCAGAATCTGAGCAACAACTGCAGCAGCAGCAGAGCACGGGGTGATTATAATTCATAGCAGCAAAACTATGATTCCGTCAGGAATCACCCATCTACTCACATACCATGACATTTGCAAGCACCGAATCAAGGCCACCCACAAACTCTCACAGCACCAAAGTCATTGGTGATAAAAGTCTTCGTGGCCATTTTCCCTGCAGAATTCTCCTATGTTATCTCCCTACAAAAACCCAAATCTTCTCTCCTCACAAAACTTTTTTGGCTATTTTCCCTGCCAAAATTCTCCTATGTCATCTCCAGCAAAATCCCAAATCCGCACCTCTTCTCCTCGTCTCTTCTCTTCTCAACTACCAATAAAACGTAAACCAAGCAACAGAAGCAACCAAGACAGACAAAAGAAACAGGAAAAGAAAAGGGAAGAAGGGGGAGAGGGGGCCGGGGGGGTAGAGCTACGGAGAGAAAAGAAAAGCAAAAAACACAATTACATACTCACCTCGTACAGCAGCAACAACAGAAGGTACTTGCTCCTCGTCTTTTTTTCTTTTTCTTTTCTCTCTCTCTCTGTGTCTCTCTCTCTTCTTCCAACTCCTCTAAAACTCCTTTCCGTACATCCACAAGCTCATCGCAAAACCCTTTCCTCCTTTTTGTTGTTCTCGTTCGTCTTCTTCTTCCTCTCCTGATGCCATTGAAAAGGAGCTACGCATTCCTCGCGCGCCCGCGCCCAACACAACACTAGACACGCAGGGCTCTAAACCCTAGCGACCACTGTCCCAGCGACAGTGCGGCATCTTCCGCAGTTTGTGCCATTTTTATAAAAAATAAATTTATTTATTTAATTTATAAATTTAATTATTAAAAAATTATAAATTAATTTTTTTAGGAATTTTTTTTGTCGCCAAAATGGCGTAATCCATAGGAAGATGTCGAAAAAGTGGCAATCATCCCCCTTGGAAGGTTTTTAGCCAAATCTAGTTATAAACCAGATATAAAGTAAAAATCTTTAATAATCATCCTCCTATATTAAGTGATGGCCAAAATTAGTAAATAAATTTGGCCATTTTTTACAATGTTTTTTTCTCACTTCTTGGTGACTGAAACCAAAATCACTTCTTTTTGGCATTTTTTCTTTTTTCTTTTTCTTTTTGGCGAAATCTCGCCAGTAAACAAAATCGCTGGTTTCTGCAGCAAATTTATTTATTTATTTATTTTGGGGGGGGTGGGGTCAATTTTGTGATGTAATCAAAGTGGTGATCATCCATAGGAAAATTTAGCCAAATTTGGCTACAAGCTAAATATAAGTGTAATTTTTATTTAAAAACACATCCTTCTATATTGTTGACTACCTACTTGAACCATGTATAAAAAAAATGTGGCAATTTTTTTTCCTGAAAATTGTGCAATTTCTGGCTATTGAGAATCTTTTATACAAAACTTGATTTTAGCACTTTTAGTTTTTAATTAATTTTTTTGGCTATATATAACCAGCAAAAGAAATTAAAAAATAAAAAAATGATACTCTGCAAGGTTTGAGTCGGACCAGCTGTTTTTTTGGCGAAACTTCGCCAAAAAGCGAAATAACAAATAAACATTTGAAAAATGAAGTGATTTTGGAGGGTTTCCATTATAAAAAAAAGGGTACAAAATTGATAAATTTCTATATTGTGTTTTCAGTGTTTAGCCATTAACATAAAATATTGATTAAATATTTTTTTAAGTTGAAATTTTCCTATTGGAAAATTTAATCAACATGAATTTTCAAGTTTTAAGTTTTCAAATTATAATATCATTTTTGTGAATTAAGTTTTGATGGTGTTTGAGGACACTGCCCAGAACCGCCTATTGCTCCAACAACAATAATAAGCTTCCAAGTGTCCGGACCGAGTTTGTTAGGGGGTATTTACGTGCCCGTCGGTACCTAGGCCTAGAGTACCAAAACAACACCTAAATTGAAAGCATGTGGGATAATGGTGAATTGATACATAGAAATTAATTAATTAATTAATTAATTTTGTATACTAACTCCTAGGTCTATATATATATATGTATATATATATATATTACATAATTGAATTAAAGTCTATATTAAATGCATATTTAAATTTTGCAAAGGGAATATTATTTTATGAAGAAAATTTTGGCAGTGAGGAGGGACAGGGTTGGTTTTTTTTTTTTCAATTTTTTGTTATTGAAAATTTGGCGAATTTTCCAATTAAAAAAATTAATTAGTATGATTTTACACTGGAGAAACCAAAAAAAAATTCCAAAAGTAACCTCATTTTCCAGGCTTTAAAAAATGACCAAATAATGCACAATAGTCAGTTGTGTCGATCTTGCAATGGTTTTGTTGGAATGTCTTTGAAAGCAAATTCCGGAGTAGAGTGTGTGTAAAGTGTGAGAGAAAAGAGAGAGAGAGAGAGAGAAGCTTTCTTTATACCAAGCAAAATGCCATACAAAATAGCATGAATGAAGTCAATGACAAGAGAACCTTTCTTAATACCAAGCAAATTGTCACCCCCAAAAAAAACCATGAATGTTGAATTGCTACATTGCCTTGTAGGAATTCAACTTGGACTTATAGTGCATGGTGGATCAATGTTAAATGAAAACCTAGGTGGCATCCTAGGTGACACCCAATGTTAAATGGGCAATAGCTTAATGTTAAATGAATGTTAGTTGAACATAAAATCTTCACAATAAGTAAGTTTAAGTCATGAATGACTAGTATCGTGTTAGGGGACTCAACACTAGTGTCCTTAACACCAAGTGTGAATGCACCTTTAGGTGGTTTCCCTTTGTTTTTTCACTTCCTTTGGGGATTGGGTGCCCACCTTTATAGCTAAGGAGAGAGAGAGAGAGAAAGAAAGCTAGAATATGGAGCAACTTGAGAGCCAAAATATCCTTTGGGTTTTTTCCAACTTTGCTTTACAAATTGACCGATTTTGTGATTGTCGACTAGACAAAGAAAAAAGGGGGATTTACTAGGTGTCAACCGTCAGATCAAATGTTTCAAGCTACATGTTGAAAGCTCCATGGAAGGAGCACCATAAAGTCCCTGGGTTTGCTGGGACTATGATGGCATTGGATCCAACTTTTGGAAGTTTTACCTTGTTAGAACCAGTTTTACGTTAGGTGAGCCGGTTTCTTTGGTGAAAGTGTTTTGATTGTTCAGACTAGAACGGATTATTTTGTTGTTCAGAGTAGGTAGATGTACAACATGTTCTCTATTGGCAGGGCCAGCGCGTTTGTGATGCCTTGCTTCTTGTTGTTGCTCCCAAGGATTGCTTTTCTGAGCTGGACATGCATATAACCTGGTTATCAAATCACCTGCCCCGAACGTCATCATCTCTTTGAATGGACCCGGGGTTTCAGGAGAGAATCATTTTCCATGATTTTCAAGCATTCTTTCCTCATGACTCAACTCAACACCATTAGGGTAGAACAGCCCTTGAGCCATAACTTAAGTGCTTAGGCAGGTCGAACCCAAGGGGAGGGCTCTGGTGTTTTTTGGTGTCCAAAAAAAACTTGAACCCCTACTATTGACGCATTTAATGCACTAAAAATCTCCAAAAACGAATTAGAATGGAGAAAGTTATGACCCCTCAAAATAGAGGAGTAAAGAACTCAACAAAACAAACCATCAAAAGCTACAAAGCTGATTCCCAATCACCCAAAAAATTCTTTATATGTTGCTTTGTTGTTATTAGAGTTCAAAAACAATTTGTAGGATTGAAGGCAGTGCTCTGAGAAAGTTAGAAGCTTTGAAAGTGGGAGGGGTCCAAAGAGGAAAAAAAATGCATTTTGTGAGTTGAAAAGCTTTTTTTTTTCCTCGCCATTTTTTCATTACTCCTTTTCATTTGCACTTCAAATTTGATTTCTAGAACTTGAGGTAGCACTCTCATAACATTTTAACATTTTAAATTGCTCAAAATGAAGCACAGATGATGAAGATCTAAGGAAGTGATCGATGATAAGGTAGTGATCGATGATGGGCAGTTCTACTCTAGCTACTGCCTGCCTGCCTGTAGTGCTTTGTGCAAAAAATCATCCATCAACCCGAATCAGGTTTACTAAACCACCTTGAAAGGGCAAAAATCATCCATCAACCCATATCAGGTGAACTGAACCTTGGAAGGGATTAATAATGCAAGGTGACAAGGGGTGAAGTTAGTTTTTGCAGAGTGAGACTAGTCATGTTGGTCAATACCATAGTACCTTGGCCATTTCAACACATGTTGGTGGAATAATTAATTAATTTTGAAATTTTCATTTCAAAAAATGAAATATTCCTAAATATTCACTATTATCCTTCACAATATTTTTTGATTTGGAAGAAATAATTTTTGAAAATTTCAACATATTCTGACAATAATATATAATTAGTGTCCAATTGGCCAAAGGTACTAGGGTATAATGACTAAGTATTTTCAAGGACTCCAATTTGACCAAGTGAACAGCCCACTGATTTGGCACTTCTTTCAAAGGAGTTTCAAGTTTCAACAAGTGGCATTGCTCTAGACTTGAAGCTATTGGACTTAGTGAAAAATCCCCCCATTTGCAACCACAACCAAATGTGAACACCCAAAGGTCCAAACGTCCGTAAACGGCTGCAACTGTAGAACAAAACTCAGAGATATTAAAGTTGTCCGTAAAGTCGTGCCCAGTTGGGCCCCACTTTCACCCCCTCTCTCACCCCTCATCCCTTGTTTAGTGTTGTCCGTAAAGTAAGCGGACAGGGGTCCAACAGGGGTCCAAACTGGGAAAACCCAGGTTGGGTTCCACAATTTGACCACAGCAGGGTTTTTAATTTTTCCCACCCACGGGCTGCCCATAGTTACCTTCTGCTATGGCGGCTAGGGCTGGGGAGCTAAGGGCTAGGGTGATATGGGGCTATGGGTTTAAGGTGCTATGTGGCTATTGGCTATGTCAATGGCTATTAGCCATTGATGATTGGCTATTGGCCATGGCTATTGGTCATTGGCCATTGGCTATGGTTATTGGCTATTGATATTTACACTAAGAAATGTGGCTATGGTTATAACCCATTTTGGTTATCGCCCATTGTCCATGGCTATTGGTGATGGCTATTGATATTTACACTAGGGCTACTGTCAATATGGTTATAACCAATTGACTATTGCCCATTGTCCATGGCTATGTTTTAAACCAATTGGTTATTGGTTATTGGCCATTGTAAATTGGCTATGGTTATTGGGTATTGGTTGTGGGCTATTGGCTATTTGATAAATTAAGGTTTTATTTACAAGGTTTTAAGGTTTAATTGTTTTGGACATATATAGGGCTATGGGACCGAGGTCATGGGGGCTTCTAGCTATATATTGATATGAAGGGTAATGTTACGGTAGTTAATTCCATGGGAGCTAGGGCTATTGGGGGCAAGGGGGGCTAAGGCTATGGGGCTATGATTAAGCATATAGGGGCTTAATAACTTATACCATATAAAGCTATGAGTTTTAGGGTTTAATGTTTATTGTTTAAGGTTTAGTTTTGTAGATTTTAAAAGGTGATTTTTAAAAGGGAGAAAGGGTTGTTTTGAGATTAAGGTCCTAGTTAAGAAAAACATTTTCAAGGTAGGGTTTATAGTGGGCAACACCATGGATGCAAGCTAATGATGAAACCAAGCTTAGCAATGTAGTTTGAAGGTTATTTTCTATGTGTATGTAGAATGATAAAGAAAAATTCAGCCCCAATGGAGTGGACTTTGGTGTAGACTAGGGACAATGTAAGATTATAAGGTGTAGGGCTATATAAGGAGGAGTTCATTTTAAACATTTCTCTTTTCATTTTCATTTGAGATCAAAGATATTTTTCTTCAAGAAAGACTAATGCTTCTTCTTTTAATAGTGATAATTTCATTTCTACCTCAAGCAATGAGGAGATATTGGAGGATATGGACAAAGAAGACATGGTTATTTTCCATTGCATGGCGGTTCCTTGCAACTCCCATGAACTTTTCACATCCTATGAGATTAAAGAGGGGGCAAGGCAACCCATAAACCCAATGGTTGGTGTTCGAGATGTGTTGAGTAAAATGCGAGCCACACCAAATTTGTTCAAGACTTTGACCAAGTTCACTTGGCAAAGTTTGATGAATTGACATCTCTAATGGTCTCAACAATTTCAACCCATTCACGATCTACAAGTGAAGTTGTCATGCTAACTTTACAAATAGGGTTTAAGGTCTGATTTTTGTCCATTAAGGGTAGGTTATAGGATTTTAACATTAAAGTTAAGGTTTTTAGGTCTGAAATTTAAAGTTTAGGGTCTAATTTTTGGTGTTTAGGATTAGGGTTTAGGTTTTAAGGTTTTATGGTTGGGTTTCAAGTCTGATTTTTTGGCTTAGGGTTAGGGTTTAGGTTTTGGTCCTTAAGGTGAGGATTTTCAGGTTTGAAATTTAAGGTTTAGAGTTTTTTATGTGTTTAGGATTAGGGTTTAGGTTTTAAGGTTTCAAGTTGATTTTTTTGGCTTAGGGTTAGGGTCTAGGTTTTGGTCCTAAGGGTTAAGGTTTTCAAGTTTGAAATTTAGGGTTAAGATTAGGGTTTAGGTTTTAGGGTTAATGGTTGGGTTTCAGGTCTAATTTTTTTGGCCTAGGGTTAAGATCTAGGTTTTGGTCCTTAGGGTTAAGGTTTTCAGGTTTGAAATTTAAGGTTTAGGGTCTTTTTTTGTGTTTAAGATAAAGGTTTAGGTTTTAAGGTTTAGTGGTTGGGTTTCAAGTCTGATTTTTTTGGCTTAAGGTGAAGGTTTAGGATTTAGTCTTTAAGGTTAAAGTGTTCGGGACTGAAATTTAGGGTTTTTAATTTTGATGGGTTTTATCGCATCATCATAGGTGAGGCTTTAGTTGTATTAGGCTAGCCTTCCAAGTTGACACTTGGACAACACCTCTTCAACTTCATTTTGTACATGAAGCATATCAATGTCACCATGTATGACGCCTTTATAAAGAATTGGTCGACATCTTCATTAAGTGATAATGCATTATTCATTGCATCATACATCAACCATGCATTATTAGATGAGATCCAATGGCCCACACTTGAGGAGAGGGTTAGGTTAGGGACACATTCGTGAGAATTACTACGGTATATTGGGTTCATTGATGGGACATTGATTGAGATTCGCAAGCCTTAGCAAAATGAAGCACATTGTACATGGTTCAATCAGTAGAAAAAAATTTATGCAATGAACAACACGGTCATCCTAGACCATTAGGGCTTGTTCATTTACATAGATGGTGGTTACCCAAGCTCCTTTCATGATGTGAACATTTTATGACATTCAAGTGTTTATAGGGATTGGCACAAGTGTTTCACCCATAAAAATGAGTAATTTGAATATCTATTGGGAGATTCGGGCTATATGGGTAAAAACATGTTCATTATGTGTAGGATAGGGCAACGAAAGTTGCCACCAAATGTTGGCCATGATGTTATTATAACAAGATGCATGTAGGGTTTAGAGTGCAAGTAGAGTGGGGCATAGGTGGGTTGAAAAGAAAGTGGATGTGCCTCATGAAAAGGTTTGATTCACCAAAACCAAAACATTCACATTTGTTTCAAGCCGCAATTTTCCTAACTAACACCCTACGCAAGAAATGCATGGACCTAACATATGAGGTCATACATGATCAAAATGTTAATCCAACTGCACATGGTTGGGCTCGGGATTTTTAGTTATAGGTCCAAAACTAATTTAATCCCTATTCTAAACTTGTCCTATGTGATATCACCTAAGTCTCTTGTTATTTTCAAGTTCTAATTTTTACTTTATGGAATTTCTGATTATTGATCTCAACTTTACTAACTAGGAAGGTGTTTCGAATCTTAAAGGTTATGGAAAAATGAGCTACAACTATCACCATGTTCTTGGACTAGATTTGTAACATCTCTACCTTGGTCATTAGCATTTCATTATCACTTGCAGATGGCTTAAAGTCTAGTGAAGCATCAGGGTGAAAAATAGGAAATATTAATTCAACTAAACTAAATGATGGGGTTGAAGGTGTAGATGTCACAAATGCCAACACCATGAAGCTCATTCATATGAATGTTCATCCATGACTTGTAATGCACTTTTACTTAACACTTAATTTAGTTTCAATTCCTTTTTAATTGGTTTCTAATTAAATTTTAATTCACTTTTAGTTCACTTTTAATTAATTCTTAATTCATTTTTAGTTAAATCTTAATTCACTTCTAGTTGACTCTTAATTAGTTCTTAATTCATTTCTTGTTAACTTTTAGTTAATTTTGAGTTCATTCCAAGTTAATTTTTTAGTTAACTCTAAATTCATTCTTAATTGAACCTGGTTCACTCATAGTTCACACATGGGTACACATGGGCCACATACAAGTTGAAATTTTTTTTAAAAATTTTCTTGAACTAGATGCCTAATAGATATAAATAAAGGTAGAATTTTCCATTTCCTTTAGTTTGTTCAACACCAACTTTGGGTATGTTTTCTTGTCATGGTTGTTCTAATATTGTTTTGTTCTTGTAATAAAATCTTATTGGATTCTTATCTTACACATGTCATGGTTTTTTAGTTTTGTAATCTAAATTTGGAATTAGGTCTTCTCTTTCTATTGTTTTGGTTTAAGATATCCTATAAACTTGGTTGTTTTCATGCCCATGACAATAGATACAAGTGACCCATCTAGCAAACTTTGACAACTTTTCAAGAAGTTCCTAATTGCATGTCCATTTGTGGCCCTTAAGTGTTATAACACCTCATCACATTGCAATGTGTTCCAACCCCTCTTCATTGTTAGTTCCTATTTTTAATTCCTTCAAGGTGTCACAAAGGTGGTCCATCAAAGTTTTTTTTTTAAAAACTAAATATGGGTGATGCAATTAGTAATCTATGTAAATTTGCTTCCACACTATAATAGGGATGAATTGAATCATTTATTTTTTACCCATGTTGTAACTTTAAAAATGTTTGTTATAAGAAGTTACCATGGTGCTAAATGAAACTCTACAATTTGTCTAAGAACCTTTTCTTTCTGAGGGACCTTGGTTTTGTGTAGTGTAACAAATTCAAATTGTTACATTTCTTGTAGGTTTGATTTAATTTCTATGTTTGCCCAAAGGTCTGCCATCCCTAGAAACACGCACATAACATAATTGGACCACTACATTTAGATTAAAATACATTGGAAATTAGGTGTTTAAATATAGTCAAAACAAACAATTAAGAAAATCTAACTAGTTCAGGAATTCAAACCATTATGACCACCAACTAGGGTTGGACATGGGGATTTCAAATGTGATGAAACAAAATACAAGTAAGTTTTGATCTCCACATCATTAGAACCATAATCAACATTCTAATGATGATCATAAGAAAATGTAGATAAATTCCTTTAGCCATTTAACCTAAAGTGATGATTTCAAATCTAATCCAACCTATCAACATGTTTTCACAATTAAATCATGAGGAAAAAAAATTAGCAAGGCCAGTAAAGCTTATTTTAGGTTATAGGTTAAAAGTGATTAAGCCAAAATCAAGAAAAATGTGATGGTTAGAAAAAGCAGTTGGAGCATTCACACTAGTCATTCAAACCAAAGGTTTGCATCATAAACTTAGTCCAACAAAATCATAAAAGTTTTGGCAACTGCTCCATCATATCCAAAATGATGACCACCTAGACCACCAAGCGACATCTACTACGTAGGGTTAAGAATTATTAGTCCAAAATGTAGTTTAAAAATCTAACCAAAATGGGAAGGTTAGACCATTATGACCACCAACCAGGGTTGGACATGGGGATCTCAAATTTGATGGAACAAAATATAGGTAAGTTTTGATCACTACATCATAAAACTAGAATCAAGATTCTAATGATGATCATAAGAAAATGTAGATGATGTCCCCTAGCCATTTAACTTGAAGTGATGATTTCAAATTTGATCCAACCCAATCAACATGTTTTTCACAACCAAATCATGAGGAAAAAAAAACCAACAAGACCACCAAGTGGGGTTGTGGGTTGTGAGTGATTAGGCTAAAATCAAGAAAAAGATGATGGTCAAAAGAAGGATTTGGAGCATTTGGACCAATCATTCAAGCTAAAGGTCTTGTGTCTAAAACTTGAACCAACAAAATCATAACAATTTTGACCCCCACCATCATCATATCTAGAATCAAGACCATTAAAAGTATTAAGACTAACTAAAGGAGGTATGGGCAATGGTAGTCATGTGGTTCAAAATTTTGAAAATATACATAATGAAAGGTCATATACAAATGTCAAGTTTTAATATCATTTAGTGAATCTAGTGAATCACTTGCCATGATGCAATATTTTGAGGATTCTAATTCAAATTTCAACTAGGTTTTAAGAAAAAGCCTTGGAAGACCTTTATAGTAATTGTGTGATGATAAGAAGCATTGTTAAATTTGACAATTTCCATGTCGAAGTTTTGCCTACAACCTTGAACCAAGCTTTGTTTACTCAACGAAGACACCACAACATGGACGGGTCCATAGGCAACTGAGTGAATATATATGTTCAACAACAAAATCATCCATCAATGGGGGTAGTAGAAGGCCATGGCTTTCATGTAAAATTTCCTAAATCTTAAGTTTTACAAATTCTAATGTTCTTGCAGGTTTCAAGCCATGGTCAATAGGTTCTAAGGTTGAAGAATGTTTATGAAATGCAAGTTTTATAGGATCCAAATCTTGAAATTTCTTCAATTATTGGGCAAGCCATGAAGAGGTTAAGGTTTGTAGAAATTCACAATGTTCGAGAGGAAACATACAAATTGAATGAACAAACCCCAAAAATGACCACAATGTGAACAAAAATGTATGCCATAGGGTAAAGTCTTATGCGTGATAGTCATAAAAAACTTTGACTTCATCATAACTATTCAATATGAAGGTATGGTTACAGTTAAAATTATGCTTCGCTTCGAAAAAAAATTGAAATAAGGTTGTTGGTGTTTTTGCTACAAAACCAAATGTAGAATGGATAATTGGCAATGCAAGCGTGCTTCCTCCATTATGCACTTCTTTATGGATGTTTATGATGCAGCTTCCCTCCCTTGGTGCCAATTTTAGAAATGTTAAATCCTTTTTCCAAGTAGCTTCCTTCCCTTAGTGCATGTTTCTACAATGTTAAACCATTTTTCCAAGCAGCTTTCCCTCCCTTGGTGTTTGCTTCCATAATGTTAAACCCCTTCTCCAAGTAGCTTCCCTCCTTCGGCCTCTATTTCCACAATGTTCAACCCTTTCTCTAAGTCATAATGTTATCTATCGACACCTATTTGCACAATGTTAAACCTTTTTTCCAAACATTGGTGTTATTTTAAAACCCTTTCACCTCAAAGAACCCTTAAGAAAAATAAGTAAAAAAGTAGGTCGAGAACTAGATGCATTGAGTAGAGCAATTCAATATCTTTCATGTTTAATTAGTTACAAAAATCCAATTTCACCACTCGTTAATGCCTTTTGTTACTTTGTTGTGTTGAATTGGACATTATGACCTGTGAATCTAACAAACACGAGCTTCTAGTGCTGAATTTGCAAAACTTTATAGATAACTTTGCATAAATTTCTAGTATATAAAACAAGCCCCCACAGCCTTGAAAAGTCTTAATTATAACATAATAAAAGCATACCCAACACCACTATCATAGTAAGGTAAACATACCCAACACCATTCACATGCCTACCACTGAACACCCCATTAGTGCAAGGTAGGGCCGACCATTGAACACTTGACATCTAGACACCATGCACCCGAATGCCCAAAAGTGAACATCAGGATTCAAAAAATAGTCACTTGGTATTTCAGGGGAGGGTAGCCGAAATGGTTTTTTTTATGTCCAATTTTGGGTGGAAGTTTATGTAGTTTTGAAATTTTATGGTTGCCTTTGTGTTTGTTTGTTGTTTGATGTTATGTTTATATATGATTATTTAAAAGTTGATAACATGTGGGGAACAATGAATGAATGAATGCCCAAATGGATTTTAATTTTTTTTTCAGGGATGAAGAAACAACGAGGGGGCATAAAGAGTCTTGTAAAGGGGTGTAAGGTGAGCACCTAAGAAGGGCTAATGTCTAGTGAAGGGGATTGGAGTGTTTTGTTAAACAAGGGGACCTGAACATACCCAAAAAAAATCTAAAATTATATTAGTGTTGAATTATTAAACACCACAACAAACTATAGATTTTAGGGATTGGGACATTTATGAACACCTTAAAAGGCACAAAGTGCAAATACCCCCCAAATGCTTTACACATTTAATTCTTTCAAAAAATAAACAACTTGAAATACAATTTAAATTTCCTTTTATAATTCATAATTTCAAGTTTTATAACATGTTTAGTATAATATTGGAACAAGTAAGGGTCAATTTAAACTAAAGCCCTAGTTCTAAACAATAAGAGTAGAAACAAATTTCAACAAGAAAAATTCAAAAGGCGTTTGTTGTCATTGCCTCCACTTTCTTACAAGAATACCAAAAGCAATGAACCATTAGTTCATTACAACCTATCACATGTGGTCACCTCACATGAATATTTGAAAATTACATGAAGAAAGGTAATTGAAAAAGAACTAAAAAAGATATTAGGGAAGTAATGTGTAAGACAAGGGAAAAATGAAGTATTGAAGGTGGCTTATTCATAGACTATTGTTGAGTGAGCAATTCAAAGGTCAAATGACAAACATGTAAGAGCTGAATTTATGGATTCTTAGTCTGTAATTGCAATGGAAGAATCAAACGAATGATTACATTGTCATTTGCAAGTAGGCATACGAGTTAATGCAATATAATTTAAACCAATAAGTTATGCAATCAACACAAGTTCAAAAAACAAAGAGAAAGATGCGAAACTTGAGTGGAAACACAAGGACAAATTATAGCAAGGCTACAATAAATTTTCAATAAGTGAACTAAAGTCACAAGGATTTGGAGGTTAGGGTAAACTAAAATTAACTAGGCATTATAATTCCAATTACAAACCAAGGCAAAAAGGAGCATGAACAATAGTTAGGAATCAAGGTGAAAAGGAACATGTGCAATAGATGGGAACCAAGGTGAAGAAGAACATGCACAACAATGAAGGACCAAGAGCAAAAGGAACATGAGCAACAACTAATAGTGTTAACAACAATTAGAAAACAAGAGCAAAAGGAACATGAACAACAACATGAATAATGACTATAAACCAATGTGAAGAGGAGCAAGAACAAAAAAAACACAAGTGGCAATTATGAACATGAACACCATGAGTAGTGACAATTGCCACAATAATGAAACTTGGTAGCAACACCTCTCACCATGCATACACATTAGGCTTTGGTGAACCTTTAAACTCCCCACTATTATAGATCAAACATCTCATTTGAATAAGAAGATTTTAATAATTGATGTGTTGTGAACAAAATTTCAAAGATATAAGTTTGGTATTAAAGGTTTTATTGTTTGTCCAATGACCAAATTTTGAATATGCTTGAGATTTTTCTTGTCCAAACCTAAGGTGCAAAGTGTTTAAAAAGGTTTTCTTCAAATGATAGACCCTTCCTACTTTGGGAGGGCATAATTTCTTATTTGTATACGAATTTGAACAATTTAAGTGACATTCCAAGTGCATGGTGACATGTTACACCATTTTTATAAGGGCCATGGCGATTTAAGAAAGGATCAAAGATTAAAGAGCCTTATGAGCTACTATCGTAGTAACTTTATCATTTCAGCAACAAATTATCAAATAATGATTTAAATTTGAAATCTTAACTTTGGCACCTGATTTTTTTATTTAAAATTTTTTGGCGGGTAATGATTATAGGAGATAATAAACATAGTTTTGTCAATGTCGTGGAATAGTCTAATATGTTTAGATTGCTTTATTTTTAAATCATTGTCCTGGAAAGTTTACAATTCAAATCTTAACAGTTGAACTTTTAAATTTATTAAAATTTCGGCACAAATAATGAATAATTTTTCAAAAGTAATACAATATGTGTATGGTGGTCAGCCTATCTATCCTAGTTGTAAAAAAGTTAAAATTTTAAGAATAAATCAAATCAGCATTTAAAGCAAAATTTCTTTTAAAAACTCCAACTAACATTTTAATGTAGTGTCTCAAGGAGCCAAAGGAATTCCTGAAGTAAGCACCTGCCTGAGATGGAGCCAAGGGTGTTACCAAGCTTAAAATTTGATGAAAAAATGGAAAAAATGATAGTGAGTGGGCATTTTGAAAAACGAAATGCCTACCTCTTGCACACAACAATGTATGCTATGTAAGTGTAGCTCTAGATACACTAGACAAAATTTCAGAGGTTTTTCTGTTAACTGAATTTATTGCCCCCAGTTTACAATTTCTTAAGTGAAGTGACATTCAAATTCGCTTAATTAACTTGAAGGCTTATATTCATTCAGCCTACATCCTACATTCTCCACATCCTACATCCATCCAAAAAGAGTTCGCACAATGCCTCTATCCAAGTTTGGGACAACTTGGGGAGGGTGTCGGATATTTTCATTGTTCCTATTTAGTTCCCATCCAGTTCTCACAAAGTGCGCATTACATTCCCAAGTTCCCAATGTGTTCCCCAACATGTTCTCAATATTGCCTCATTTTATCCCATGTTCTTATCTCCGGAATGGGGTGCTCTGAGGGCATTACACTACACCAAGACCAGCAAGTCCACAAGAAGGGGTTCAGCTTGCAAAACACTGGCCCATTCTCTCCCTTTGGGAAAATTGAAGGGCAGCAAACAAAATTATGTTTGTGTTTTTTTTTTTCTTTTGAGATGCCATTTTTGGGCAGGTATATGGGTTTCGGGTGGGCACCTACCATGGTTTAGACCCTGGTATGTGATAACTTGACTGAGGGGAATTGGCTCAAAAAAGTCCCAAGATGCCCTCCTCAGGCAGGCCGTTTGTCTCTCATACACAAGTGATGCCCTTGACTTGGACGGTCTTCTATTTTGTGTAATCGTTATGTAGCAATGATTTTGCATGCATTTCCCCTTTTTATACCTCTACTTGGGGCTCGGTTTCAAGGTCTATAAATTTTTAGGTGTCGGTGCAAGCTAGAGACTTATCATACTCTATGGGAGCCTTATTTATTTTTTATTGATGAAATCTCGTTAAAAATCAAAACTCAAAATCAAAAATTCAAAACTGAAGTGATTTTTGAAGGTTTAAAAATGCCAAAAGTTGAGGGGGAAAAAAATGGCTAGATTTCTATTTGTGGTTTTGGGAAATAGCCAAAAGTGTAGAAGGATGAATAAAGATTTGTACTGCATATCTGGTTTATGATAGCCAGATTTGGCTAAACCTTTGTATGGATGATTGTCACTTTTGCTCTCCCAACACTAGAGGGTATATTGTATCCTCCCAACATGTATAGATACCCCTCCCAACACTAGAGGGTATATTGTATCCTCCCAACATGTATAGATACCCCTCCCAACACAATGGGGATGCCCAGTCTTGCTATAGGGAGCTTATAACCATACCACCGCCCCACGGGAAGCCTCACTCCGGCCAAAACCTGTTGAAGCCGAAAAAGAAATATTAAAAGCCAACTTTCAAGGGACCTTACCCTAAACCCAAAACCCTAAATCTGGCCCCCAAGTAGGGGCCTTGCAAAGCAGGATGCCCAACAAATTAATGGAACCGGGCCTTTCAGATTTTGGGTGGAATTGGGTGGACGTTGCAAGGTCTAAAATACCTATGTTGTGCCCGTAATTGATTTCCATATGCACTCACAAGGTCTCATCTTTTTTCGTTTGGGGGGAGGAAGAGGAGAGGGGAGGAGAGAGGATTTTTTTAAAAAAAATTGTTCCCACCATGTCCTAATTAATGTTCCCCAAGTTCTCAATGTGTTCCCCACCCCCATGCTGTTCCCCAAGTTCCCAATGTGTTCCCAAACCAGGGGTGTTCCCATTCCCACAAAAGAGGTCTTTGCTCATGCTTCTTCCATTAAGCTTAGTCTCAAAATTGCCCAGTTGCCATTATCTGCCAAAGGGTGTAGTAGTGGATGCTCCCTGCTTTCAGGGAAAGGAAATCGCCAAATTTATTTCCAAAAATTCAAAAAATAAAAATAAAAATAGTGGATGCTCCCTGCTTTTAGGGAAAGAAAATTGCCAAATTTATTTCCCAAAATTGAAAAAAAAATAAAAAAATTCATGACCTTTTTGACTTAGTTTGAGACCATTTTTAAAAAAGTAGCTTCTCACTTTTGGGACAGCTTCTAGAAACATGACGTCACTCAATGCAACGTCACCAAATTGAAACAAAACAAACCCTAGGTTGAGCTGGATAGGCACAAGAGGAATCTTGGATGAATGCATTATGTCACAAGGGTCGAAGGAGAAGGTGTGGCCTGGCTCAAAAGCCAAGAAGACACACAACCCCTAATGAAGGGGGTGGGGGGAGGGAAAAAACCCACCCTTTTAGGCTTATTTTAATGTTCTTTGCATCATTTTGTTTTATGCTTTCCATTGTAGCTATCAATTCTCATTATTTTTCAATGTAATCTTTTATGGTTTGTAACCTTAACAAACTTTATTAAGGAAGGCCCACCAATCTAGTCTAGAGAGTAAGTGAAATGCAAAAAATGAGACTACCTCATTCTTAGTTTGAATTGCTACAAGTCAAATGTCAAAGACATATCTAAAAATGTAGGTGTTAACTCAAACTTGGGCTCTAAGCTGTTTTGTTGTACCCGTGATGATGAATTATGAATTGTCATATTAGTTCATATTTTGGAAAGAGAAATATGTATTTGTTGTTTATGGAGTTTTGTAAATGTGTTTGCAATTGATTGGTAACATAACAACACATTACAATATACTGTTGGGATGTTGCCAGTACAATTGCTTCTTTTTTTAAAGTTTTTCTATAAAGTTATTAGGGCTCCATGTTGCTCTATTGCACAACCATTTTATCAAATACATTTTTATTCCATCACTTCTTCTGAGGAAAAAATTGGAATTTTTTTCTTTCTTTTCAATATTATGTCTTTAGTCACCAAACACCAAAAGCTTCCAACACAAAAAATTTGTGATCAGACTCTGCAAAGACTTGTTTGTCTATTCACAACATCACTACTAACTCAAAAGTCGAAACCATCAATAAATTTTGCAAGATTTCACTCATGCACAGTAACCCAAAATCAGGCAAGCACTACAAACTATTTTGCTTTCAGCAATAAAAGCATCATCTAAGGTCGTCACACTTGCAGAATAACCACAAGGTTGTACCTTCTACACAAACTACCTCACACAAAACAGAGTGAAAACAAGGTGTGCATTAGAAATATCAAAGAAAACAACCAAGTCTATACATGAAGCACATGACAACAGAACCTTTAAAAAACACCAAGGTTTTCAACTCCATTACTGAAAGCTTCCTTCCTAGAATTCATGTGTCACATCCTTTTCTCACAACATATCAGAATATTGCCCAAACATCAAGAGACATTTTTATAACATACCCCACAATCCCAATTCACTAAATTCACAAGTGCATAAAATTTGTCTCACAATTAAGTCTTGTGTGTACTCACCCATCTTCCTTCCCAGGTCTCAGCCTAGGCTCTCCCTTGCATACCTAAAATCTATTCAAAAAAATCAAATTTGCACAAGAGTATTTGGATGTACGATGGACCACACCTTCCTGTGCTTGAAGATCGACACAAAAGTACATCGAGGAAAATGAAGCTAGATGAAATGCATCCACCATTGGCAAAAAAAATAAAATTCTCTAGACATCCAAAGGTTTCAATACACACCCAATAGAGAAAACTATCAGTCACTTATAAGTTCATTTACTTCAAAAAACAGGGAAATACTAGAGATGCAAACACCTGTTATTGAGGTAAATGAAAATTGATGCTTTTATGAGTTTTTACATGCTTTATAGAAGCTTCACAAACCAGAAAAAAACTCTTACATAAGGCCCAAAGAAGTGAGAACATCATATTTCAGGAGTACTTGCTCTAGCAGCCAGAAATGCCCACATTTTCTCATGACAAAATTCAAACACATGTTAATACACAAGTCACAACACTAATTATGATCAATGTGCCACAAAAAGTACCATCCTGGCCAAGAAGAAAAAGAAGAGGCACATCTGTAAGCATCATAGAATCCATGACAAATTGAGCGGCCAATTTCAATTCCTACACAAGAACTTTCTTCCCAAATGTAATTGAAAATCCCAAATGTACACTTCATATTCACAAGAAATGTCATATACAGAAGTAACCCTGTTGGCTTCACAAGAATTGCAGGAATTGATTTGTCACATTTCAGCCAGTTTTCCTGGAAAAGATTGCTTTAAACATGTAGATGTATGGTCTCTACAAGACACAGATAGATACATCCTTGAAACCAAATGCTAAATGAACCATAGATTCTTGAATTCATTGACAAGCATGCACGTACATGCAAGCCTTATGTAGCATCTGGGCCCATCACTTGCACAAAATTCTACAAGAAACATGGCAAAAGATTCCTAAGACTACCAACTTTTTTTCAAAGTCTGCAGTAGGTTCCTTGTGTGACATGCATGAAACAACCCAGTATGCAAGAATCTGAATGTTACAACTTGTTGGGATTTTTGGGATGCAGTCTATACAATAGCATTAGATAAAAGGAATGGGTAGGATGCTATGCTTTCCTACCAAAAAAAAACCTTTGTACACTTATAAGCCTTGACAACAAGCATCTTACCGCATCAGACATGTCATTATGCAACTTGGTTATTTCAAATCACCTTTTTAAGCTTCTCCTTTAGACCACATGCAATGTATGTTTTAGGGACCCTCAGGTCTTGGGGCAACTTTTGGTAACAGAGAAGGTGAGTTGAAAAGACCATCCCATAGCCAGCAAATAACTAATGAATATTGATATCCACTTGCAGCATGATACCTTAGCATCACCTATCAGCAGGCTCAAACGAAGTTTTCAATTGTAAAGTGAGGCCACCACAACCATATCTGTCACAAGGCTATCAGATCTATCACAAGGAAATTTCTTCCTCATCTTCAAAATCCACCTCCCAAGTACCCTCATGGTCAGCAATTTCTTCCCCTTCCACTCTTCTAGTGTTGTTGACCTCATTCGACATACCGAGAAGCTTGTCTTTGATTGTGTTGATCAAGGTATTAGAAAAACTCCTTGTTCTCCCTTAAGTACCTCTTAGTGTTATCCTTCCCATTTGCAAAGTTCTTCTCCTCATAGGAGTACCACAAACTTGAAAGCTTCAAAAGATGATGTTTCACACCTAGGTCCAGAATTTCACCTTCGCATGAAATACCTCTACCAACATCAATGTCAAACTCTGTTGTCTTGAAAGGAGGTGTGACTTTGTTCTTCACCACTTTGACAGTTACTTCATTTCCATATGCCTGCATGCCATTACATATTCATTTAGCTTTAATGTACATACCCTAAAGTGAGGAAAAAACCTATTGTATGGCACCTGGACAATGTATAGACATGTCCATAATAATACCTCATCACCATGTTTCAACTGGGATTTTCTCTTGATGTTCAAACACACTGATGCATAGAACTTGAGAGCATTGCCTCCTGCTGTAACTTCAGATGGCATCCCACCAAATGTGCTCAATTCATGTTGAGTCTGTTGCACTAAAGCACGCATCTTGATCAGTAAATGGCAACTGCACTTCCAGCCCTATGCCTCCTCGTCCTTCTAATGTGGGGAAGTTGCGTGCAATAAAAAACAGAATATCTAACCATCTTGTCAATCACCTGCATAATCTATAAGGATGTAATTACCTGGAACTGAAAAAGATGAGAACTGTCTGAGCTGAGTTAAGAGAGCGAGTAAGCTTGTGTAGAGCTTTGCTCATGAAACGTGCTTGCAGTGCCATTTGGGAATCCCCCATCTCCCCCTCCAGCTCTGCTTTTGGTATCAGTGCTGCAACTTGCCACTCAGACCCCATCATTAATGATCTGACAACATATCTATATTCCAGAAATGAATACATTTGTCAAAATCTCAAGATAGAAACCTTGTACAGACCTTGTACAGACTTGCCAACAACAATCTTGCAAGTAAAAGGGTACCTGCTCAGCTGCATCGGGTTGCACAAACAGAAGGTCTCGAGTATTTACACCAATGCCCTCTGCAAACTGCAGGTCCACTACATGCTCTGCATCAACAAAAAGACAGAAGCCTGAAGATCCACGTCACAACACCCTAGGTGGAGGGAAACAAGTGTAAAATGAGGGCATTTCATACTGAGACTATAAGTGCGTTTACCATTGCTATTTCATTCTACATCTTAGTATCAAACCTAGTTCCTATATCTAGAACTCTGCAAGGAATAAGGCGAAGATTCAATCAGATGTATTCAATACTTATGCACTCATCTACTACTCCTGGGCAAGGGAAAGATGTGCAGAATGTTCAAGATTTAGCAGCAAATGGGTGAATTTAGCAGCCAACATGATAACTTCTAGCAAGTTATTGTTGAATATGTCGAAGATGTAAGTCTCCATGAACAAAATTATCCTCCTAAAACACTCCAATTCAATGATTTCTCAAACTCCTGTTTCTGACAATATTCCGCAGCCACAATTTTACTTATTTATTGTTGGCACACAAAAAGCTCAAACCCCCTCACAGCTGAATGTATGTCCAACCCTTCCTGAACAACCTAGTCAACTATGCGGCAGACTGAACACACAATCATGAGTTTTAATATGCTCCTCTTCACCATAGTATGGTCAAGCAGGAAAAAAAAGTGAATCTTTGAACACAATGCTTGTGCTTACCAGTAGCATCCTCAACAGGCAACTACTCCCAATATATGCAAGTCGTGAATGAACACTAGACAGGGACCCTGCATCCACAAAGTTTGCTACTGTTTGTCCCTCTTTCAAATGTCTGAAATAAGTAATGTCCCCACCCTGCCTTAGATCCTCCATTGAAATCACACAGCAACCAATGCCAATGAGAGGAAACAATAGTTAACCACTTCAGTAGATGAAAACTGTAGTTGAAATGTCTATCATATCAATTGGAATGGCTTCAAATGAAATTAGGAATAATTCCTTGAGACCACCCATCTCACTCTCTCTCCTTTCTATTACACACTTGTCTAGACATGAAAGATGCAAAGTGCTGCACACTCTTTCCTAGACGTTGTAGATGTTGTAGACCTGGCACTAATGATGAGAACTTGGTTAAGGTACTTGTCTTAATTATGACAAAATCTCTTTGTATAAGCTTGCTTACTCTTGGATGTCAAACCTGCATCTAGTCCATGCATTCACAACTTGCTAAATCTGACCATCAAAGCATGACCTCATGCCCTACAAACCATCTCTAAGTCTGAAAAGAGGCTATGATTCAATGAAATACATGTACTTATGTATGTAAGTAAGTATGCAGGTATTACATATTTCAGTCCTCCTTTACCATATCCATGATCAACATTCTAGAATGTGACCACATCAACTCAAGCAAAGTCTTACTAAAAAGAAGCAATTTGGACCATATAGAACTAAGTTTTCGTTGAGCTACCAACATCTAGTACACATATTTGAAGACCCCTTGACACTTGGACACACATTTACACCAATGATTCATATATTTGAGATGAAACAAATACCTTGACATTTGGACACACATTTACACCAATAATTCATATATTTGAGATGAAACAAATACCTTGACATTTGGACACACATTTACACCAATAATTCATATATTTGAGATGAAACAAATACCTTGATAGTAATAAGTGAGGGGGGCCCATTTCCAAAGGGTGTCCTCAACATAGCCCAATGAATCTACCCAGGACCGAAGTATATCCACCTTGCTTAGAAATTGAAACATGGCTAATGAGAAACAAAGGAGGTGTTATTCAAAATTTTACAATCCCCAAGAATTCATTGAAAAGGAAACACCAATGTGAAATTTTTTTAAGAAGACAAACTTGGGCAATGCTACCAAATGCCATAGGCTCCTCCTTAAAGTCATCAAAAAGTCTTCAATTGGAACCTTAAATGCATTCTCCACAATCTATCTAGTTTTTACATAATTGTGTCTAAGAGCTTGCCACCCACAAACATTGCAAGCAAATTGAAAAACCTTGAATCTTAGAAATTTGATTTCCTATGCTAAGGGGGGTAAGGTGTTCACTGCAAGGAAATCTAAGATTTTCACTATTGCTGCATTCCCCACAAGAAGCTCTTTGGCACATGAAGACAATGCCCTTTCATGAACCTCTGCTTCAATCATTTGTGCTTGAAGTGTCAAATGTAGCTTTTGATCTTTGTTAAGAAACTAATGCTCTACTTCCAATGCTGTAACCATCAAGGTTTCATTCTCCACTTCCCACTTCCCAAGCTACTTTGCAACAAGCTTTTTTGATTCCACCATTTTCTTCTCTTTTGTCAAAATTAACTCCAAAATGAATCTACACACATTTGTAATGTTACCACCTATGCCTTTAGTTTAGTTTCACAACTATTCCACTCTTGCTCCACCACAAACTCTTGGGCTTTGGCTCTTTCCAATTCCAGTGTGTGCCTTAAGGTTTTTGCCTGCAATAGGGCTTGGTTATGATCGAATTCATGTTGCAAGCTCAAAATCAGGCCATCTTTCTCATGGATTTTTCCATGACTATTACAAAGTTGCACTCTCAACATCTTTTCTTGCACCAAGAACAAAAAAATGAAAAAAAAAAACTATCCAAACTTTCATCATTGTGACACATAATTGTTAAACTTTGGTCATTCTAGCACATAATTGTTGACTAGGTGACCATTTACAATTGTCATGGTCAATGATCATGGTGTAATTGTCTTAGTGACGAAAAAAGACCCTATACATGGTCTACACAAACTAGTTTCGATTATCATCGTCGCTGGAATTTCAATTGTTTGCAATTAGTAATCAACTATGGGAATGGACAATGGGTTTAGGAGAAGGGGAAATCAAGAGGTGGCCAAACCCATTGTTAGTGCTTAAGTTGGAAGATGCCCATCATTTGAAGTGCGATGAAAAGTCATTGATTAAAGAAAGTGATCAATATCAAACATGGAAGATTGTTTAACCCACTCATTCCTTAAGTTGTGTTGGCACAATCATGTAAAAAGGCATCCCCTTGTTTGCATAACCATCTTAATATAACCAATGGGCAAGGCTTGTGCAACATTAGTGGGGATTGAGAAGATATGGGGTTGGGAAGGTTAAAAAATGGGATGAAAATGACACATGGTTAAACAAATATATGAGATGAGAATGGCATATGGTTAGACAAGGGTGTAAGTTGTAGTTGTGGCCAAAAAGGTTTGCATTCAAAAGGGGGTGGAAAGAGGGGTTAACAATTACATATGTGTTGTGTGAGTAGTTGGATGACATGAATTAAGGGGTTTAATAAGAGACAAAGAGTTAAGAGGAAAACAAGACATTTGGTGCCCATAGGGGTAAAATTCAAGGACAAAAGTGTTTATAAGGTGTTGACACCTTACATGAGAAAAGTTAATAGAAATCAACATGTGCACTTGTGTAAAATGAAAAGTTCACACACCATTGTGGAACTAATAGGTCCACACCTACTTCATAGGTGGCACCCACCAAAACCCCCCCCCCCCCCCCCCCCCCCCCCCCCCCCCCCCCCACCCCACCCCCAACCCAACACTACTCATACTA
>Ga0116231_10001330_pt1 | contig 50090 bp, 55 predicted proteins | sample S1TSphgellanicum_2_FD_89695 | JGI IMG/M metagenome (GOLD analysis project Ga0116231, IMG submission 89695) | Host-associated microbial communities from peat moss isolated from Minnesota, USA - S1T2_Fd - Sphagnum magellanicum MG | ecosystem: Host-associated > Plants > Peat moss > Unclassified...
AGAAGAGAAAGGAAAAGAAAGAAAAAGTGAAAGAATTATGACGTCTATGGCTTGTTTGAGTAGTAGCGCAGTGGCTGCTTTGGGCGTCTCGCAGCGAGCAGGTCTGGGTTTCGAATGCTCCTCGTCGCAGCAGCAGCAACAAACAGAAGCTTCTTGTAGCAACAGAAGCAGCAGCTTTGTCCTGCAGAAGAGCTGGCAGCGTCGCGGCGGAAGAGATCAGCAGCAGCAGTTGCAGCGGCAGGATGGCGGTGGCGTTGCGGTTTTTTTCTCTGATGCAAGAAGAGCAACTTCTTCTTCTTCTCGCGGATTTGCACCACCGTCTGCCGATGACTGGTGGAGACGAAGCCCTCAGCAGCAACAAGAGGCGGCCGCGGGGAACGGCCATTCGCGGATCACGGATCATCTTCATAGCTCCTTGGTTGCGGCTGAAATAGGGGGCAGGGAATCCATTCTTGTGGAGAAATCGTCATGGCAGCAGCAACTACAACAGGCGGCGGCGTTGTGGCAGGAGTATCCGTTTCTGGAAACCCCGACCAGCAGGGGAACGAGTGGCGGAGTTCCAGTGTTCGTGATGTTGCCGTTGGATAGCGTGAACATGAACAATACTCTGAACAGACGGAGGGCCTTGAATGCTAGCCTCATGGCTCTCAAGAGCGCCGGCGTCGAGGGCGTGATGCTGGACGTTTGGTGGGGGATTGTGGAGAGAGACGGTCCTCAGATGTATAACTGGTCTGCGTACAAGGAATTGATCGATTTGGTGCGGAGTCATGGCTTGAAAGTCCAAGCCGTCATGTCGTTTCACAAGTGCGGAGGCAACGTCGGTGACAGCTGCACGTAAGTCGTTTGTTCTGTTGCATTTTTTCTCCTTTGAAAGAAATGAATATGTCTCGTTTCGTTTACGGGCCGGCGACAGTGTTCTGTTATGTTTCTTCTTCAAACTTCCAAGGGTTTTTTTGCATTACTGTCTTGAAGGCGCTAGTTTTGTCCATGGTGGTTTCTCTCATTGTTTCTGTGAAAAGGATCCTTTTGTTAATGTCTTTGAAAAGGATCCTTTTGTAACTCCCAAGGATGTTGTCCGGACGGACTGGGGTTTGTTTATGACTGTCATTCCTTTTCTTTCCTTCTTGCAGGGTTCCTTTGCCCCCATGGGTAATGGAAGAGGTGGAAAGAAATCCTGATCTTGTGTACACAGACAAGGCAGGGAGGCGGAATCCAGAGTACTTGTCTCTAGGTTGTGACACACTTCCTGTCTTGAAGGGAAGATCACCAGTCCAAGTGTACACAGATTTCATGAGGAGTTTCAGGGACACTTTTTCAAATCTGCTTGGTGATGTCATCATTGTGAGTTACCTTATTCTGCTTTGTTGTTGCAAAGAATTTCCACTTATTTCAGATTTTGTGTCCCATTTCATATGTATGTATGTATGTATGTGCGTCTCTCGTTAGAAGCATTCTTCTTTCTTCCCCATGCTTTTGTGGTGTACTTGTGCTTGCTGGATGTTGAAACTAGTTTTTTTTTGTGGTCTTGTCTGCAGGAGATTCAGTGTGGTTTGGGACCTGCTGGAGAACTTCGGTATCCGTCATACCCTGAAAGTGAGGGGAAATGGCGGTTCCCTGGAATTGGGGAGTTTCAATGCTATGACAAATACATGCTAGCAAGCTTGAAGGCAAATGCACATGCACTTGGAAAACCTCATTGGGGTCTTGGAGGTCCTCATGATGCTGGACACTACAATCAATGGCCTGAGGATACGAGTTTCTTCAGCAGAGATGGATCTTGGAAGTCAGACTATGGACAATTCTTTATGGAGTGGTACTCAGAGATGCTGCTGGCCCATGGTGAGCGAGTGCTAGCGGCAGCTACTGGAGTTTTCTGTGGTACTGGAGCCATTGTTTCTGGGAAAGTGGCTGGTATCCATTGGCACTATGGCACAAGATCGCATGCCGCCGAGTTGACAGCAGGCTACTACAACACACGGACTAGAGATGGATATGCTCCAATTGCACAAATGTTTGCAAAGCATGGGGTAACACTCAACTTCACTTGCATTGAGATGAGGGACTTTGAGCAACCGTCTGATGCTCTCTGCTGTCCTGAAAGCCTCGTCAGGCAGGTTGCTGTTGCAACAAGGAAAGCCGGGATCAGGATGGCTGGAGAAAATGCACTGCCTAGGTTTGACAAGTCTGCACATGACCAGGTGGTGAGGAAATCAAGATTACGCATGAATGAGATGGGTGACACTGATGGGGAGTTTGAACCAATGTGTGCTTTCACCTTTCTGAGGATGGGTGAGAATTTGTTCTACAGTGAGAACTGGAGACAGTTTGTGCCTTTTGTTAGGCACATGGAGGAAGGGAGGACATTCCAACCTTGGGAGGAGGAAGCCCACAGTGCTGAAACCCATGTACATGCCACAGGACCTTTAGTTCAGGAAGCAGCTTCTCTGATGTACCACTAGTTGTCAAGTAGCATCAGATTGCAGTTGGCTTCAGGACCAGCTTTGTCACATGTACATTCTACACATATTCATTAGCCACCAAGAAGAGTCTTCAGGTGGTTTCAAGTCCAAAATTTTCTTAGTTTGATTGAGAGATCTTCGCAGCCTGGTCAGCCTTTTCTTGCTGCTTATATGGAACATGGAAGATAATGTTAGAGACTGTTGTCAGAGGGCATTTGTAAATATGGATAGGACTACAGATTGGTGGTATCTGTGACAAATTGAATGCAGATTTCTCAGTCTGCATGGAATGATCAATTCTTTCCATCTTGCATTTGAGATGGTAAAATTATTTCATTATAATGTTTTGTTTGATCACCTTTTTGTACATTGGTTTTTGGGCAGTTGGATGCTGTGAAATTCACAAATCTTTCATACTTCTGTCCATAATCTGAAAAGTTTCATAAAAGTTTGCAGAAAAATTTGGAGCAAGAATTTTAGAAATGGAGTGGTTGAGGGTAGTGAGAGGAAGGAATGCAAGAAATAAGTCACTCACACATGCAGGGTTAGTTCTGTATGTAATTGTGGTGTTCTGTGAGTGTACAATAAATCATCATTGTTGTTGAGCAGTGAGCAATTTGAAAAAAACTCTTCAGAATTTGCAAAGAAAATGTGTTTTCTCTACAAAGCTTCAAAATTTCCCGTTGGCTGGTTTGACAATTTGCAGGCTGAAAAAATAATGAGAGAGGATGAACACTCCTTGTTGTCCAGAAACTTAACTACCCCAAAGATAACTGGAAGCTGGCAAGAAAAGCAAATAACTGCCGCCCATCACAAGCTAGACTTGGATGCAATTCAGTTACATTAGTTGCAGTTGCAGAAGTCATCTGGGTTGTGTGAGATTTGCTTTGGTCATGTGCACTACTACTACTACTACTACTACCCCATGACTTGAGTGAATTGTGAAAGAGAGTTCGTGTGTTAGGAGGTTAATCTATCAAGCATCAGTTGTTGCTGAAGTCATTGTGCACTGTTGCTGATGATTGTAGCACTTGGCACAAAGTTTGAATGGGTGAGAAAAGAATTTACACAGAAAAATGGTATATGATGATGATGTTGAGGATGTGGGTATTGCAGTGGCCAATGTTTTGTTATGGCTGAAAGGTGCATTTTCTGTGATGATGATCTACATGTATAAAGTGTTTTCGAAGATGGAAAAATTGGTACCTAAGTTGTATTCAAGCCTGTGGTGAAGCTGACTCGTTTAGGACAACACCATTTGTAGAAGACAACCATTCTTCAACTGATTTCAAAAGTCTGCGCATCATACACCCCCCTGATCTCTGAATGAAGATCACCTTTCCTTCGGTTTTCATCACTTCAGCAAACGAGTGTCCAAAATGTGTTTGTGGATCAAGCACCATGATTGTAAGTAGTAGAATGCAGTTGATCTATGCATATGTGCAGAAGTGAGGAAAGATCTTGAAAGAGAAGGCTGGAAGTAATGCTAAAATTCTGTGGTTGTGAACAGATGATGCAGAGTCATAAAGTCAAAGAATCAGAGTTAGCTATACTCTACAGATGGGTCACTCTTCCAGTAGTCCGGAATTTGATGTGGGGAAGAAATGAGGAATTGAGCTTCAAGCCAAGGTTACAAAATACTTCATGAACCCCTGCCCCTCCTACCTCTGAACCTGAAGATGGCCTTCTGATATGGCTAACAGTTTCAGAGATTTTCAGGGCTTTGGGTACAATTGGAGTTCAGAGTTCAGAATAGTATTATTGCTGCCATTGGATCCGAAGATGGTGTTTGTCTTGCCCAGTATGTTATCACATCGTCCAGTGATGTAACATTGCAAAATTGCTAACATGATTATTGTACCTTAGTGACTTGATGTAATGGCAAATTTCATGGAAATGGTGACTCCCTGATTCCTTCAAAGAAAACTTGCAAAACTTTTTTGGTTTGTAGCAATGATTACACTTCATCCATCATCATATAGCAGCTTGAATAGCAATTATCCATCTTTTGCATGAGGTGACTGACCTGATGGTGTTCATCCCACAAAAGAACTGCTTTTTTTCCCACTAATGTAATGCTTTCAGGGACTTTACAATCTGCTCCACAAATTGCACTCTAACAATTCTCTTCAGCAACTAGCAGCTGCATGTGCAACACTGGAAAAACACTTTCTACCTGATCGATTACACTACTTGTGATCAGCATTGAATCACAACCAAACCCCCATTGAATTCAATTTGGTTCATTAACACCAATGGATTTTGCATGCCATGATTGTACCTCACAACAATTGCCTATGAGTTCCTTGTTCGATCAGAAGAAGATTATTTAGCAGATTAAATGTGATGATTGGGTGCAAAAATAACTGCTTGAAATTTTTAGTGTAGTTAGAGGGGGCCTTTCTGCACATAATCTTTCCTCTGCAAGGGGTGTGTATTTTGAGAACCGTAATGCGTACAAGATGGATTTTTTGCTGCCCTAATTTTTTCCCCCATGATACCCAGTGGATATCACAGGAAAAAAACCAAGCAAGTCATTAGTCATTACACGAGATAAAGCCCTTGGCAGTGGGCTTTGCCAGATTTGGGTCTGTGCTTGGCTCCACCTCACATGTGCCCTTATTCCAGTACTACCCACTGCCAAGGGCTTTACCCTACACTTATATCTTGGGTGCTTATCTTAACTTGATGAAACTGATTCTCTTTTTAAGGATCAAGCTCCAGGACGGCTATGACCCTTACCCCTGGATCTGTCCACAAAAGGAAAATATCAGTTTAGAAACTCACCCTTGGCCGAAGTGTACTATGGGATTTTGAGTTTCTTGAGAAACATTTGGATTATGTTGAGAAAGCATCCCAGCATCCACCAGATAAAAAATTGCTTGTAGCAATTCAAATTGAGCACTTTGCATGGTTCAAGGTCACGTGGAAATGGTGAACTCTGTAACTTATGATTGGGGATTTAAGCTTGAGAACGTGTGAGGACAGGGATTGGCAACTGCACTGCCATAGACACCACACTCCTCCGGAGGACACTTATGATTTAGATTAGGGCCCTAAATGGCACATTATTCCTAAAAGCAGGGCGAGCCAATTCAGGCTCCCCTGTGACCGCATTATAGGAGGTGGAGTTGGCTCTTGCTAGCAATTCTGCAGCAGTGCTGTTTCAGACATTGTTCTCTGGAAATCTCATGGTGTTCCTTGGCTTTTAATGACAGAAAATGTGCAGTGGACAGTGGATTCTGCCGCCACATAAGTCCTCAGTGGGCAACACCAGTAAGGGTACACCTGGCAAAATGCACCATTTGTGACACCTTTTCTAGTATGCAAAGCAATCCAATGTTTTTTTTTGTATCTAAACCACCTCCACACATGGAAGTTCCCTTCCCAAATTGAAGGGACCTTCACATACAGAAGGTGCTGCCATGTGTGAAAGATGCCTTTATCACATATCATTGTAAGTTAGACTGGAATGCTGTGGGATAGAAAGATGATCTTTTATTGTGAACAAACAAGAACATTCAGGTGCAGAACAAAATCTTAAGTTTTAAAGGTCAAAAGCATTGCTGCCCTTTATGCTGGGGAAGCCTTGCTCCAGTAGGCCTCCTCTAATTTTCAGGTCTTGGACCCTGACATTAGGGAAGGCCCTAAGGAGCAGGCCCTTTACAAAATGGGGGCCTGATGTGTGGTGAGAGATGACCTCAAGCCACAGATTTCAGAATGTCCAGCTGTGAGGGCTTTAACTAGCCTCAAACTCAAAACCCTAGGCCACCATTTCAAACAATCTCTTACACCAAAAAGGACTAAGCCTAGAAATCAAGGCAGTCATCTACGACGACAATGCCTTGGAAATTAGTAAATCGGCCAAGTTTCTTAAATGCGAACAGTGCAAAAGTACTGCTACATTCTTTTTTACCCTGTCTGCAATTTGCCCGATTAAGACGACGAACCTGGCCCAGTCCTTGAAACAGCCCATGTGCTTTTCTCAGCCACAAAAGTCCTTCCACCCTTTATTGTATTAAGTTCCCTATAGGTAAAGCACTCTGTTTTTAAGTGTAATGCGAGGTACCCTTATTTTTGGTAATCAGACCCCATACCAAAGAGAGGGTTCTTCCACCCGTTTTTCTTAAGAGGGTTTTTCTTCTTTTTATGGGTGGAAGAACACTCCAAACCATTTAATAATTGTGACCATTAGATCTTAAAGATCCTGGCCATTGAAAAGTGATTGACTGTTGAATAGTGCAGTGAGTTGAGTCACACACTTGACCTTAATGAAGGCCCTGTTGTTCGGGTAGTACATCCTAGACCTTTGGCTCCACCCTCGTTTTTTGGGCATATTGCTCCGACACTAGCGCTCTTCCTTTTTCTTGTTAGTTTTTCTAAAATTCTTTTGTCAAGGAGAGTTTCTTCCATAGTCAGACTAGATTCTTAGATGCTCACAACAACTATTACACAACCACTGTTTACATACATTATATTTTTTTTTCTTTTTTTCAATTTAATATATGAGAATTTCATTTCAACCTCCTCTTGTGCATTGTATATATATGTGCGTGCATCTCTTTTTGGCTGATTAGTTTTTATCTTTGACTAGTTTTAGTCTTTTTGTTCAGTAAAATTTGCTATTGATTTACACCTTTACGACACCGAACGTCACAACACTACACGTCATGACAATAATTGTAAGAACGACCAAAATAGTTGAAATTTGATTTTATAGTTGTAAATACTCCCAAATTTAGTCGTTAATGATTACAAAACGCATGTAGTGCAAATGAAGTGATTACATTTTGGCTGATTTTATTAATGTATGTAATTTTCCACCACAAATACAAATTGAAACATGTTATGTCTAAAACAATTTAATAATTTCATGAAAAATGTTAACTTTAAATTCAATTGTTATTATGTATGTAATGAAAAAAAATTCATGCAATATTTACTAATATGCCACATATTAAACATAAATACAAAAATGGAAAATATGATAATTTTATTCAAATTCAACCCCAAACATCATATTCCAAATTACAATGATATAATTCCACAAGAGTTAATAATAGACATTAAACATGTGGATCTTAAATTAGAAGGATTATTATTTGCAAAAGAAGGAATTTCAAACATTGAACCTAAATTTTCCATATGTAAAACTTGTTATATATTTTTTTAAATCAATAAAATGCCAAAATTTAGCTAACAGTCTATGGATTGGTATTCAACCAAAATTGACAATGGTAGAAGAAACTTTAATAGCATGATATCATTATCAGACTATATTATTTAAATTAAGATCCATAAACAAAGGTGGCATGAGGGGACAAAATGCACTTAAAAGCAACATGGTAAGTTTTGCACAAGATCATGAGCATGCAATTGAACTTCTAAACGGATTACCACTATCATTAGAATCTATATCTAATTTTTTTATAATCCATTTTGTTGGCAATACACATCCACCCATGGAAATAATCAAAACTTGTAATTTTTATATGTACATAAACATGTTATAACTACATGGTTTGCATGGTTACAATCAAATCATGCAAGATACAAATATAAAATAAGTAACATAAATGGTTTGAACATGTTACCATATAACAACATACCAAATTCTATAATGAAATTAATATTCAAATGAACAAATATAGAATTAGCCTATGCAGAACAACATACTAACATCATTGATTTACACAAACAAATGAATGAATGCAAATCAAATCAAATGAACAAACTAAACATTGAACACATGGAAACATTAAGTTGATTGATTTTGATGCAATAGATGTAAATCAACATGAACGTATGAAAAATGCATTACACAATATAAATAATCAACAATATTTATCATACAATCATCAATCTAAAATGATCAATGGATATAATTTATCCCGACATTAATATCATGCATGTTTCCAAGTTTGTTCCCATTCGAAATTGGTGTTCTTGAAATGGAAAACAAACTAATCAAAGTATATTTACAAATACATATGAAGCACCTCATGAATTTAAATGAAACATTACAATTTTTCAAAACACCATTTATTCCCATTTTTTGTGTTCAACATAATTCGATGAAGATAAATATGTCTTGGAGCTAAAATAACTATATTTAGATCATCAAACACAAATGAAAAAAAAAATTAAATAAATTACAATTGATAGATTTTGATGAAATTGTAAAAACCCCACAAAACATAAATGACCAAAAAATGTACAAAATTTATTACACCATGTAAAAGTCTCTAACAAATATGTCATGGCATTTGGTAGTCGTACATCACAAAGAAATCAAATATTAAATATGATAAATTTCATGGGAACACCAAGTTTGTTGTTTCATTTTAAATCTTGCATTTGTCCATCATCCTTTAATTCACTAGTAGAAAATTTCAAATATATGATTGAATTTATGACTAGTATTATAATCATAAAGGACAAAAATGATTCACAACCCTAAAGTCATTATGAATGACTTTTTTAGGACATGACGTGGCACAATGAAGTGACAAATATTATTCATTAGTCATAAAAGACATATGTGAAATTATTATCAATAATTTATTCATTATTTATTTATTTTATTCAATTACAAATTGGACCCAAAAACTTGGGGAGCATTACTTTTAAATTTATAACATTTAAACTTATGAATATATAATATAAAATATAAATATATTTTTTAATTGTTTTTTATCTCATTATTTTTCACCCTATCAATTATTGACATGTGTCACCACTTAAACCAAGTCAAAAACCTAATTTAACTGGCTAAGTAGAATACCTTATTTATTTACTCAAGTCAGCTTAAATAACCACCTAACATAGGTAATCTAGGTAGGTATGAAATATTTGGTCAATATTTCAATGTTGACCATAGCAAATGTCATTTGTGAAATTTGATCCTTAGACCCCAAGGATGAAATTCAACTCCTTTACCACCAAACCACTTCACTTATTGTGTAAATAGTCTAATTTTTTTTCTACTTAAACCATAATTTATTAAAACATTACACAAAACCTCAAATTTGATAATTCATATTTTATTGATAATTTGTCCAAATGAGAAAATTGAAATTTTATACATAAATTTCCTTCAATAATATACACAATTACACATTACACAAAATCTCAAATTTGATAATTCATATTTTATTAATAATTTGTCCAAATGAGAAAATTGAAAATTTATACATAAATTTCCTTCAATAATATACACAATTATATATTTTATTTTTGAAAAATGTAAATTTAGGTCAAAAGAAAATTATTTGAAGTTTGTTATTGAATAACATTTCAATGGCCACTCTTTGAATTTTTTAAATCAAACACATGATTTGTAAATGGAAAAACCTTATGGTTAATACATGAATAAATAAAATATATATTTCATATTTTAAATTTTCATTTTGATTTAGGACTTCATGTTATACAATTTTGATTCCAATATATCATCATTTTATTAATAATTTCTTAATCCAAATGTATGAGTTCATATAGTTTATCCATGTAAAATATTTATAAATGGATAATAAATCAAATTTATATATTATATGTTTTTATGTTAATCATATTGAATATGAAATATAAAGTTAATCTAAATGTTTTTTATTATATTAAAATTATTAATGATAAATATTAAAATATTAATTAATTTTCTGAAATTATAAATTTAATTCTTTCTTACACATGTAAAATCAATTATTTAATTATACATATATTATATAAATATTTATTAAAACTCTTATGTACAAAATAAATTATATATTTGCCACCTCTGACAATTCTATTTTATTTTTAAAATATAATATAATTTTTAAATAATATATCATACGTTTACCATTAATTTTTATTTCAATGTATAATATTTAATTTATTCACATTGAATATTTAAAATAGACTACATATCAAGTATATTTAAGAAAACTTTGATAAAGGTTTTTATATTACCTATATGTATAATATTAATCAAATTCAATTCTTTACATGTTGTAGTTCATTATGTCTATTTATACTCATATTATTTTTTAATAGTCATTTTTGAATAATTGTATGATCACATTGTCTATGTAATGACACATCATTTTATCCATGTCATTTGCATAGTTATTTTTTAATCATATTTTGAATGACTTTATCCTAGTCACATTTTCAAATGGTATTTTGAACATCCACATCACTTTGTCATCGATCATGGATGCCATATGGACCAAAACTTGTAATGAAATAATGATGTCATCCTTCCTATTATCATGTCATCATCTACTAGTCGAATGCACCATTAATATATGACTATAACTTTTTCCACATAGGATTTTAAATAATATCCAATGACTATATTCAATAATGTAGTCATTTAGGACATCTAGTCATTGATTTTTGATTGCAAAGGACATTTTTTTTAAAAATGATTGTTGTTTCAATTGGATGAAACATCAATCTTGACTTGTTCTATGACACAACATATTTTTTAAAAAAGGGCACTGCAAATAAGCAGCAATGAACCCAAAAGTCCAAACTATATTTGTACACACACTTATTAATGTCAACTTTAAATACATGTTGCAAATAAAGGATTCAAAATAAATTACTAATAAAAATGCATGTGTGTTTAGCCATATTAAAGCTTACTATGGATGTTATGAAATTGCAAAAAATGGTAGTTTACGTATCCATACGTTATTGTGGTTCATGATTTTCCAAATCCCAACAAATTGATTCAAACATTACACGATGATGTAGAATTTCGAGAAAACGTGATTAATTATTTGAATGACATCATCAAACATGACATTGACAAGTATAGGCCATGTAATCCAATAACACAAGATAGTAATAAAAATAAGACAATCACATACACCCATGCACCACATGACCACCTAACACCAGTGAAGACTACTTTCATGAATTATTTCACATTGATGTGTGCAAATTAATGAACACATGTAATTGTCATTATGTAACCCAGCATATTACAGATAAGATGTAGATGCTTCAAAAAAACTTTGTAGGTATGGGTTTCCTTAAAGCTTAGTTAGCAAAACTCATTTTGATAATGACACAAAACTATTACACAATAAAAGAATTGACAAATTGTTAAACAATGCAAAATTGTGGATATTTGGATGTAACCATGATTTCAAATTCATAGCAACTTTTGGTAGAAATAATGAATCATTGATTTATTACATAATAAACCACATCACAAAAAAAATCCATTTACACAATAGAGATGTATTATCTTTTACAAATTGTAGTGTAAAACATTGAAACAATAAACAAAAACATGGATTCATACGATTTAATCAACAAAAGTCATTAATTAATCATATGATGTTTGAACACAATTGGAACCCAACAAGAAATATCATCATTCACTATGAGAAAAAGGGGTGTTTTGTAATTGGCCTTGTAACTCAATTTTTTGTAAATTCATTGTATTTATACATTGTGAATGTTAACAGACAAGTTGCATGAGTTGTAGAGTTGCAATTCACCGTATATACGATGTAATTCATTGCAATTCAATAACAACTTTGTCAAAACAACTCATTTTCAACCACTATGCAACTCCATTATAGTTACACCTATAATGTCATGTTGATGTCGTTGATTGTCATCCATCTATTAAAATATAACACGTGGCACTATGAAGATTTTTGACATAAAATTTATTTTCTTTTCGAAATATTGATCTCCATCGTCCATTTTGATTAGTAATGAAGGTTTGAGATTGTGACATGTGGCATAATCGAAAATTACCACATGGCATATTAATTATATTTTGGAATATTAATATTAATATTAATATTAATTTTAGTAGTCAGGTAGGATGTACATAACCATAGGTGGTAATTAAGTAGGAAAACACGAGACTAAGTGAATCAAATAATAGTTATGAAATTTTTTAATATATTTTATGTTTTGCCTTTAGGTTAAACTTTATTTAGTTCATCCCAAAATGGCACTTATATTTTAATGTGAGAATATTTTTTAAAATCATTTTTTATAAAGTTCGTAACATGGGATTCAAAAACAAAACATATGGGTTAAATCTTTTAGTTGTTCTATAGTTGCAAATTGAGTTGTAACTATAACACTTAAACACTTAGGGCATTTTAGATCGAAGGGGAGCGCTCCATTGTTTTTTGTGTTTGGGCTCTAAAAATCATCAAAAATAAAATAAAAGTGAAAAAGTTATGGCCCCCCAAAATAAAGGGGGTCAAAAACTCAAAAATCAAACCACCAAATGTTACAAAGGCCATTTCCCAAACACCTAAAAAAATCTTGTATGTTATTTTATTTCTATTAAAATTTATAAAGATTTGTAGAACTTTAAATGGCGCTCTTATAACATTTCAAATTATTTAAAGTGAATAAAAAATGATAAAGTTATGAGGTTCGAAAGTAGGAGGGGTCCAAAAAGAAAAATAAATAAATAAATGTGTTTTGTAAGTTGGAAGATTTATTTATCTTTTTGTTATTTTTTTATTACTACTTTTCCTTGGCATTCCAAAGATGATTTCAAAAACTCAAAGTAATGTTCCCATAAGATTTTTAATCACTCAAAATGAAGCACATATGATGAAGATATAAATAATTGATAATATGTATTTTTATTAAGTTACAAGTAGTTATAATATAGTTGAATAATAGTACTTTAATAGGGGTGCATTAGTGGCCATATGAATTGTATTAATTGGAATCATAATAAAAAACTAGTTACAAATGTATCCCATAATGGGTGGTGGAAATGTAGACATGTGGTATGATCACATGTATGTACATGGTATTTAGTTGTAACAATGTTGTTATTTTAATGGCAAATTTACAATAGTTCTAAAGTAGTTACCACATGCAATTACAATGTAAATCTTTAAAAAATCAAATATGATTGATTACATATATATGTACAATGTGTATAAATTACAATATAGAATACCCATTTTCAATTCACTTGCAACTATAATACCATTAATTGATTTTTTGACGTGATAATTTATTTATTAATACACCATATTTTTAGGGGGATAGTTGCACACTAGCTATAATAACCAATAAATAGTTACACAATAGTTGTACATGAGTTTTTTTTTAGTTTTAATTGCAAGGTAGTGTGGTTTTGATGAATGTGATTCCCAGAGTGATTAAAGCAATTAGTTATTTGTTAAATTTATCATATCACATAATTGATTATGATTTCACCTACATACCTTTATATAGTTTATCAACATGGGTAAATGAACAAGAAATCAAATATAATAATCAAAATGAAAATAATGATATCACAATTGATAATTTTGAAACATTTACAATTGACAAAAAAAATTTAAATTCAAAATATATAATAAATAACTTTTGAACTAATCATCAATAAAGACCCAAAAAGTTTTTTTTTTTTCTCCGTATGAATTTTCAAGTAAAACAAATAAAATCAACAACATATGTAGTCATAGATTTCACCACCATCACCCTCAACATGACACTCATAGTGTGTATGAATATAAAATACCTAAAATTCCAATCCTTTGAAGTTATACAATACCATCACAAAAAAATGATCCAAAAAATTATGTTTGGGCTATTTCCATTGTTTCTTCATGCCAAACTTTATTAGACATAAAAAAATCTTTCATGGGAGGTAACATTGAATGAAATATATCCAAAATTTTGATTATGTAACATTGAATCAATTACATAATCAAACACCAAAAGAATCAAAACTATAACCTTTGCGTTCATATTCACACACAAACCATAAACACTTAAATATCAATTCACAACAATTTGAACTATGAAACATGCCCATTATTGAAATAAATCTATCAAATGATTCATATATCAACGTGGATAACATGACATCCATTTACGAAGATGTTTCCTCACCCACAACCATTAAAAGATCCATAAATGATTAATATAAATTAAACGAATTACATATTTCTGCATTTGAAACATTCACAAAAATAAATTATAATAAAAAAATTACAATATGTAAGAGGTGTTGCAATAACATGAAAAACACAAATAGTCAAAGGCATTTAAGAATATTTTATGAAAACAATGATGAGCAAAATTTTCACATTACACCATAAATTGCAAGCACAACCTTGCTCGTACGTGAAATGACAATCCATTTTTTATTGGGCTTGTCCACTAACAAATATGCCACTGTAAGTTTTAAAAATTCAATAATAGATATATGGCCCATTATTGAATTCATAATTATTGATGAAATTTCAATGGTTGATTGCAACATGTTCATTATAATGCATTTGAAGTTACAAAAATTTAAAACTATTATATTACCATTTGGTGGGGTAAACATGATGTTCATGGGAGACTTTTTACAATTTCCTCCCATGACAAATACATTGTAATATTCAAAAAACATCCAACCTACATTTGCATTCACAAAATTGACACACAAAAATATCATAGGTAAAAGTTTATGGGAAAATTACATTTGACCAAATAACATCGTATTAACAAAACAAATACGTCCAATATGCATATGTTCTAAAAAACCTTAGAACTAGCAATATTTCTTATTCAAAATTAGTCAAAACACAATTTTTATCCAATTTGAAAATAAACTTGTTCAAAGATCCATAGAGGATGACAACCTTCATAGTTCTTAGATTTGAATTACGCAATGATATTAATCATCACATGATAAAAATTGATTCAAAGGCATTAAAACAAAAATGTTACACAATTTTAGTTACAAACACTTATAAAAAAAGGTTAATATGTAACAATATTCAATACATTATAAAGTAGACAATGCCAACAAGTAAAATTCAAAATTTTACACAGTTCTTAAAACTTTATAAAGGAATGAAATCATAATCACTAAGAACCTATATCCATAAATAAGAATAGTTAATGGGACAATTGGTTATGTTGAAAACATCACACTCACATTGGCTTCATTATGATGAATTAATGAACCCACCCATTAACATTTTAGTTGATTTTAATGAATTCATACAAAAACATGGTACATAACAAAATATAAATATTAAAGGTCTACCCCAAAACGTGATATTGATAGCACCCATAACTAAAAACTTCCAATATCATCATTTCAAAAAATTTAACATCAATCGATATCAATTACCACTTGCCCCAACTTTTTATTTAATCGATTTTAAATTTCAAGGACAAACATTTGAACAATTAATAATAAACCTTCACCAACCACCTGACATTGTGCAATTAAACATGCATAATATATATATGTAACATTATCATGTTTACATTCATTAAACAAACTTGTGATTTTACAAGATCACTATTCAAGATATACATATAGTTAATGTCAAAAAAAGATAATTGGAAATGACCACACAATTGTCTTGAAATCAACCCTTGACTAGATTAACACGCCCATCCAACATAATAATATAATTTAAAAAATTCATTATGACTTGAATGAAGACAAAATTAAAGAAATCATTGAAATAAAGGATGATTTACATGATGCCACTAATGATAATAATGTCATATATTATTGGCATGAAAAATTTCAATTAACAAAAGAAGATGGAAAAATATTATTTAATCAAAATGGATAACTAAATGACAAACATTTAGGAACAACTATGCAAATGTTATATATTAACAAACTACAGTGGATGGGGTATGAATAACACACTTATGCAATCATAGGAGGAATCAATAAAATAATAAATAAATCCCTTCAACACATTTTCATCAACAATAAGCATTAGGTATTAGTGTAACACACACACACACACACACACACAATAAAGATAGATCTTATGTGTTTTAACTAGTTAAACATCACCTTCATCATTGCCTTTGCACAAATAAATAAATAACACAAGGAGCTTGATGGATTTGGGCTTGTCATAGTTGGCATGAAAAGGTCGTAAAAAATGTAAACAATGTAGTGGAACCATGCGACTTGCAATATCAAATCCATACCAATAGCCAAATCCACCGCAAAGCTCTGCAAATAAGTTGCAAATTTCATTTACTCTTGTTGACCTAGATTCCATATGCATGAAGCATGTTCTATCCTTCAAAGCCTTTCTATTATGACACTAAAAAATCATAAAAGTTATGTGCAGAATGGTGCTTTCTATATTTGACAAAAAGTTATCAAACTTTCAACAAAATATCCTACACAAACATTTTGCAACAACTTTACCCTTGTATTAGGGGGTGGGTCACGACCATAAAAACAACTATTGTTGTTGTTGTTGGTGTTTAGAGCCACACCTAATGTTCATATTTTTGCATTGATCATGTGTTCCTTGTGTCGCCTTAGAATGCTAAAAGAAAAGGGGGGATTGATGGATCTGAAAGAGAGGTTACAATGATTCATAATGTTACGAAAGTTGTGAGTTGGAACTATTGAGAGATTATTAAGCCTATAGAAAAATTACATTGAATTACAACAAAGGAGGGGGTGAAAAAACTTTGACACCATGTCCTTTCAATGCCTCGTCAAATTTTGCATTCAAGTTTCAACCAATCCATAATACTTGTAGTAATAGTATTAATATTAGTACCTTTAACCACAATGATGAAGTGCATCTCCACAAGTGTTTGTTACGTCCAAGGTGGTGGCTGATGCTAGCCATCTAATGTTTAGAAAATTAATAGAAACAACAGAGTAGAAGTTCCACCATTGTTAACCTCTATTAGGAGTAGAATGTCAAGATAGGCATTGTAGTTATAGAGGAAAGGGAGAGGATAAGTGAGAGAAAAAGAGTGTGTGTGTGTGTGTGTGTGTGAGGGTTTAGGGTTTTAAAAGTGCCCCAAGGAAAAAAAATTAAAGGTTTAGGTTTATGGGGTAGGGCTTCTTCTATTCTCAAGCTATGTAATTTGAACCTTCAAGATCCAAAGGGATCAAATCATAGTACAGTAGAGGCAAAATGGAGTAGATAAAGCAAGACAAAGTGAGGCAAAGTGAGACATGTAAGGTAGAACAAGCATGGCCTTTGAGCAGTTGCACACACATATGACCAGTGGCATTTCTTGAACTAAGTTCATTTGCTATTCCCACCCATTCTTTAGGTTTTTGTGAGTTTGCTTCCATATGTCCCCTTCTAGTTTTTTTTCGCTTTGGAAGTCTTTTTGTTTTTAGAGTAATAATTTTAAAGTTTGAGGGAGATTGAAGGAATTTTTTGAATTGGGGTTTTCAAGATGGGGGTTTAAGGTTTCAATTTTAGACTAGATATGTTATGTCAAGGATAACCATGGTAAATTTTGTCGGTTTCTGTCCCCTTAATGTCACCGGGCATCTTGGCCCTCCCAATAGGCATCCAACAATGAGCCCATACTTAGTTCTACCCCTATGCCAAGTTGTACTCCAACTTCCATCAGTCCACCCATCATTCCCATCCTTTTTAGTTTGCTTTAATTAGTCCTCTCATCCTTTTTTGGTCCATGAACACTTTTTATGCCTCACTCACCACACCCATTAGGAGTGTATTTAATATTTGTCATATGGTCCTTTCTTTTGTGACCCCACGTTCTTTATCCATCTTATGGTCATCTATTTAGTGTAAGGAGGGCTTTAACACAACACCAATTTTAATGCACTGCCCATAGGTAGTCATCTGTTTTAGAGTCAATGTTACCCTCAACTTTACCATGTTTTCCTCCCTCTTCAACATGGACATGGATTGCATCCATAAACATCATTGATGTTTTCCATTTGGGTTTACCTCATCCTCATTTATATCATCATATCCCGTATTTTCTTAGAGTTGATGTTCAACAAGCTTTACATATCCCCTTATCTCAATTAACATTAGATCTTTCCGACATTTGTGCTTGATATGTTTTTTTTGTTATTCCCTTCTTAATGTTTTTCCTTACCTCCACAAGGTGGTGAGAAAGGCCATTAAAATATTTGCATTCATTCACGTCGATACATGGGTGATGATTGAGAAACCTTATAAGAGGATGACATGATTAAAATGTTTGTTTTAGCTTCTCGTAAATGTTTAGAGTCAACTCCAAATGTCGCAACCCCACTTTGGCCAAGTGTGGGGATGAAGCCCAACTCTTGGAAAAGTTGGAGGTTTGGAGTCCTCGGGGATTCCTGAATGTTTAGAGCTCAACAACAAGGCTCAAAACACCTCGCATTGGGGTGTTCTTGGTGTCATTGGAAAGGTCTTGAAACATAAATATTGAAAATGGCCTCGCATTGACAATTCAGACATCTGCAGCCCAAGTTATGGGCAAAAGAAGGGCCGAGAGTTAAATTGGCAATTTGACTCCCGACCATTAAAAGTTGGGAATTGACCTTTTTCCGACGTTGCCTTGAAGAGTGCAACATGGCGTTGGAAAACTCTCGACAAGAGCTATAACTTTGGTTTAGGACTTGTCCCGATCTGAGTTTGGGGCGAGGAGCTGTGGCCGTCCAAAGTCCTAGGACTCCAACCCGGGACAATTTCGGGACTCCATTTTGGAGTCCCAACAAAATGTGCCATTCGGATGTAGCTTCCGCAACCAGCCGTAGAAAATACTATATGGGGGAAGGTGGTGGCTTCCCCCGAGTCCGGGCCGTGGTGAGTCTTGTGTGTCCAAGTGCTCGTGGCAAGTCCCAACACCAATGGGTGTCCCAAATGCTAAACTAACCTCTTGTGGTTGGTTTTTGGATGCAGATTCACACGAGATAAGTTAGTCCTTCTTCCTAGTCTAATCCCTGGGCTCCCAACTTGACCCTCTACCCCTTTTTAGAGTTGGAAGTCGGGAGCGTGCCTCCAAGTCTCAACTTTCTACAACTTAACTTTGTGAAACCCTCAAGTGGGTTTCACCCCGTGACTTGGGAGCGCGTCACCAAATCCTACCCCACCTCCATTAGCACGATTGTGCCATGCATGAGCCTTTGCTCATGTAGGGGAACATGCTCGAACAATATGTGCACTAACTTTGAGCACATTTATAACCCCATTTGAGAAGACCATGGAAGTCCTTCACCTTCTCCATTCGCTTGTTGATGTTGATCTCCCCCTTTTCATTAATGATTTCCATCTTAAAACGAAGGTTACTTTATATTGGGAAACATTTATAATATATGTGGTATCTCTAAAACATAATCTATATTTTTTGCTACAAAGTAACTACAACTCTCTTCATTTCAAAACTATGTGTCTAAGAATGATTTCCTTTCTTGCAAAATCTCAATCTTTGGGTAGCCCCAAGTCACCGTCAACAAGATTCAAAACCAAACAAAAATTCAAAATTTAAAACCTCCAATGTCTAATGATCAATCTCTATTTTTAACGCCTTGTTCATTCAAAATAATGTAATCAGCCTAACCCCTTAATATTACACCCTTTGTACTTTGGATTCTGTCCCCGAAACCCTTGTGAAATGATAGAAAAATAAATGAAATTATTGTGCAACCTTCTAAATTTTTGGTTGTTCAACTATAGTTTTTATAGTCTTAACTTGTACAACAACCAATGGTTCAATATCCACCTCTGAACCTGCAATTTTGGCTACTTCCTCCACTAACTCAATTTGTGGTTTTAATTCCAAAGGCTGCATCTTTGATTGTTCTACCTTTGGTTTTGGAGTAGTTTCCACCTATTCTTGTTCCTAAGTTATATGTGGTTCTTTCTCTTCCGAACCCCTCCTCTGAATTCCTTTGGTTCTTCAACATGTATTTCTCCTCTTGAGCTATCTCATTGGGCCTTACTTCAACCTCTTCATCTTGGCTTGATGTTTCTATACTTATCGGACTTCCATACACAAATTCTGGAAATTTTTAAATTAATGATATATCTCCAACTTGAACCTAAACATCCTCTCATCAAATGTGTTAGGCTAGATTCTTCTCCAAATTTTTTATAAAGTATTCCTCTACAACTTCCCACCATTCTTCAAATTTTACATTAGAACCCTTCATCTTATTTTTAGTTTTCATCAAAATGTAATACTGCAACATTTGTTCATAATCCTCTAACCATTTCTTGACACCAATTGGGTTTAAACTCTTCTTCTTAACATTTGTAATTCCTAATTATGATTGCAATTATTATAGATTCTTTTATACTCTTTGTTTGCCTCCATCAACTTTTTTTTTTCTACTGCCCTTTTTCAAAATTCTTTAGAATTTAGCAAATAAACACTATTCATATTCACCAATTCCAAATATGTCAAAACATTCTCCTTTTCCTTAGTCAATGCTTCCACCTAACTTCCCAAAGCCTCTTGTTATTGTTTGTAATGGAACACTGTATTTGCCCATTTTCTCTATGCAATTTCTTAGTCCTCAACCATCTTCTTTAACTCCTTGAATTCTTCATCCTTGATTTCATTAAAATTGTCTTAGTCTTGAGCTCTTGATTCTCATCTTGTAATTTTTGTATGAGTGTTTTGATCTTTTGCTCATTCTTTGCCCTGTTCTTCCTCCAAATTTTTATGTTATGCTTGTACTCCCTTTTGAAGTTACTTTCCTTGTCCAATTCCACTTGTAATACTGCCTTTTTTTCCTCCTTTGTGGCCAATTTGTTGTTTAGACTATCACCTCCAAATTCAAATTTCCCACATTCATACTCATAATTGCCATAGTCTAAAATTATTCTATCGCTTTATATGTTTGCATTAGTTCTATAGCCACCTCCCCCTCAGACTTTGGTGTACTTGTTTGTGTTGTAGGATTTCTAGATCCTTTTGTAGAAGATCCCAACTCATGTACTAATATACTCCTGAGCCCAAACTCAAATGACTGCCCCTATGCAGATCCTAGTTTACTAACTGGTAACTATAGTTCTGGTGGTCTAAACATTATTATAGGAATTTGTGTTCCCACTCTCTCCATTTGCATTCCAATAGGATATGTTGTACTTGTTTGTGTCTATTGCTATTATTGTTGTTATTATTGTTGGTGCTACAAATGTTGTTGTAAATGATGGAAATGTTGTTGACTTTCATGGTTGTCCATCTAGTCTTCATAGATGTTTCCATTTGTCTGTGGATGCTTTTCAACTTCTGGAATCTTGGTATCATGTTTTTTTTTAACATTTTGCATTTGTTCTCTCATTTGTCTTTCCTATGGAGATGACATCTATGGTACTTATACACTCTGCTTACCTATCGATACCAATGTTGGCACTATAGATGGTGCTATTCTCCCCCTCATCATCTTCTGAGCTTGTGTTTTTGTGCCTTCTTATTTTTTCTTAATTCCTAATTTTGACATTTCACCTTCTTCAACTTTGTTCTTCTTTTTAAGAGCACTTATTTGAGATTATGCTGCAACCTTCCTTCTATTTTCCAATGTTACTTGCATATCTTTTCTAGTTATCTTAACCTTGGCCTGTGGTTTATGTGGATTTTCCTTTTGGTGAACACATATATACTTAAAGATTTTTGCAAATATCAGGGCTAACTAACAAGTGTCCTTTTGGTCCCCTTTATTCTCCTTAACATACTTATATCACCGATCGAATTCACTACACACACTATTGTATATAATTTGTGCCCAATCCACTTTCTTCCCCTTTTTTGTTCTCATCAATGTGATGGCATTCTTATTGCTAAAATACGTAATAAATCACATATATGATTGCAAGGTGTTCGATAGAGTATGGCAAACCCAAATTCTTGCAATCCACTTATTTTTTTGCAAAATTTGTGGGTGTAATTCTACAACTTTGTAATGTTTACATTGTTATTGCCTTATTGACTTGCCCTTTTGGGTCTTCTATATACCCTTTTGCATAGACTCCAAAGACATCTATAATCAGTTGTTTATTAATCACATATACCTTGTCTTGATATCCAAAATAGATATATGTGCCTTTGATAACAAATGTGTTTAGAAATTCCAATATAATATTTGGCATCAATGCTTCCTAGTTCATCAAAAATAAAGTGAAAAGCCTTGCTTTGAAATCTTATTATTCTTCTTCACTAATGTCCTTCTAATTCTCCATCCTCTCAACATAGTTCTATTTGGTTTAAATCCACATAAATTGGTTAGGATCTGGAATATGAATACTTTTATCCAGAAATGTGGCTTTATCCATGATGGTTGTGCATCTTTTTGCCTTTGTAAAACCTGGCACACTCATATTGATCTTTGTCACATTTATTTGTATTTCTGTCGATGTCTACACTTCTATGGATGGCTACACTCCCTCCGCAAATATTTTTTCATCCTATGTGTCCTTTTATGCTAATTGTGTGTTGACAGATCGCTACTCCACACCTTTGTCCTCCAATTTTTCAATGTTCACCACTTCCATTAATGTAGCTCCTAATCTTGCTTACACACTTGAACTTCAGCCTCTTTTACGTATGTATAAAAATTCAACTGTAGATGTTCTAGTTCTATATATATCTTGAATTGTCATGTGCATAAATTGCATCTTTTCATTATACACTTTGCCTTTTCCACATTTTGAAGATGACGGTGAATGTGGCAACAATCTGATTGCCAATTGTTGAATATTTAACATTCCTATACTTTCTACTCTTCTCAACTTTTCTCTTGTTTTTTTTTTTTCAATAGTTTTGTTTCTTCTTCTTGTCTTTGTTTATGCTCACTCTTTTGCGCTTCCTCTTCCTTTACTATTATTTGTAATTTTTCAATCGCACTCTTTGCATTCATTTTTATGTGCACTCTAAAACTTTGAAAACACACATAGCTTCTGGTAGTAAGCAAAAGCAAGTTTCGATGTTTATTCTATTTTTTTCCATCCTTGAGCTTCTCGCTCATCACATTTTTTTTTTGACCTACGCACTGTCTTTTAATTAACAATTGATCCTTGAAATTATGACGACCCATCACTAACACTTTTTATGTCCCTTGCATAACCACGTGGAAGCATGTCACGTCATCATTGTGAATAAATGCTTTAGATATCATCTCATGACTATTATGTAGCTACAATCCTCCTAAATTAGCTACATTAACTCCACATCGTTATTCCTATACTCCTTTTACTAATTGTGCTAATATATTTGATGATTGTCTTAATATTTTTGCTGAATGTGTCAATAAAGCCATTTACTATGCCCACACATTTGATGAATGCGCAAATACATATGTAGATTCACCTAATGCCCTTGATACACCAATTTCAGATTTTTGTATGCCAAATTCTTTTCTTCTGCAATCATCACTCAACGATTATTTTATCGTCTGAAGTATTGGAGTCAATATTGTTTTGACCTTAGGATCTTCCATCTATTCTTCTTCTTCATTGCCTCGTATTTATGGTTGTTGTTTTACATAGTCTTCATTTTCCATGTCCGTATTACAATCCTCCTCTTGAAGTCCACCTTCACTTTGTTCCCAATATACTAGCATTTGTTGTTATTGTTTATGAACTTCAGATTCCATGTATTTGTATGGTTTGAGCTTATTCACATTGACCAGAACAAGATTAGCCTCAAACTTCTCAATTGTCACTAATAACGCAGTGTTATTTGGCAACACATATTGTATTTTGTATACTCCAAACCATTTTTTAGTAAACTTCCCTATGTGTGATTTATTTCCCTTTCAAAACCACATAACATAATCACCAAACTGAATTATTTTTCTAGATTCTTTTGTTGACTCCATAATGCTCTATTCCATTACTTAATACCATTGGTTTTTGTAGCTTGCATCCTAGCCTCCTGTAACTTTTCCAGTTCTAAAACCTTGTTAATTAAAACTCTTACTTGATTGCTATCTTTTTGCTTTCCACTAACAATTGGTACTATGTACTCTATGGGCATCAATGGATTTAATCCATACATTAATTGATATGGTGTATACCTTGTCGTTACTTTATATGTACTTTTGTATGAAAATAACATTGTAGGTAAATGTTTATCCCAATTTGTTCTATTTTCAATAACTAACTTGGTCAAAAGTGTCCCAAATATCTTGTTAGTAGACTTAACTCACCCATTCCCTTGAGGATAATAGGTTACAGAACTCACATGTTTGAACATAAAATGATATGTCAAATACTTGATGGCATCATTAATGAAATGAACTCCATGATCTATGACTATAGTAAAAAAAATCCAAACCTCGTTAATATACACTCATATATAAATTTTGTTATTACTATTGCAATATTGGTTTTCAATGTTCTTGCTTCCATCCACTTGGTAGCATAATCTATGGTTACAAAAATGTACTTGTTTCTTGCATATATGATTGTTGGCTTAATTGGCCCCACAAAATAAAGTCCCCATTTCATAAATGGTTCCTGTATAAAACTTGTAACCAACTATATAAAACTTTGAGTTGTTAATTCGCTTGTTCTTTGGCATGCATCAAACGATATGTAATAATCATGCACATTTTTATATAGAGTTGGCCACCAATATCGTATTTAATATCTTCTTCTACATGATTTCAGTTGCAAAATGACCTCCTAATGGTCCTTCATGTAGTTTTTTCATCAACATTTATGTTTTTATAGTTGTCAAACATCTTCGTAGTTTATTGTCTTGACCCATTCTATACAATTCACCATTCTTCAATGTGAAAGGCTCTGCTTTCCTTATTAGTCTCTTCTTTTGTTGTATAGATAATGTGCCTTCAATCTAATTTGTTTTCAAAAAAAAAATTTACATCATTCAGCCATCTAGGCTTTCTGTAAAACAGACTTACATCTATGGTTTGATTAGGTACACTTATGGGTTCTATAATATTTGGTAGTCTTGGCAATGCATCTATAACTACATGAATTTTGATTGGCTTCTATATTATTGTGAAATCATACTTTAGGAACAATAACAACCATCTAACTATTCTTCTTGAAACATGTGGTTTGTTGACCAAATAGACCAATGCCATATGATCTACATAAAAGATAAACTTATTACCCAGCAAATAATTTCTAAACTTGTGCAAAACCAAAACCATTGCTAAAGTTGTTTTCTCTATTGTGTTATAATCATGTTATACTTTGTTTAGAAGTCTAGAAGCATACACCACCAGTTAATGACTTTTCCTTGTCAAATTTTGAGATAACATAACTCCTATAGCTAATAATGATGCATTTGTGTGAACATGAAATTCCACTTGTTAGTTTGGTAATATCAATATTGGTGCTTTAATACATTTTTGTTTGATCAACTGTTAAACCTTCTGACATTCCTTTGTCCAAATAAAAGTCTTTGTCTTTCTAATTAGTTTAGTAATAGGTGCCATAATAGCAACAATTTTTTTGATAAAACATCTGTAAAACTATGCCATTCCATTGAATACTTGAGTCTACTGTGGATTCTTAGGTGGTGGCATGTTTACTATTGCTTGTATCTTCTTTGGATTTGGTAATTTCCTTTCTTTGGATATAATAAAACCCAATATCATCCTTGAAAATACCATAAATACACATTTGTTTGGATTCAGAGTAATGTCATATTCTTTACACTTTTGAAAACATAATTTGAACTTCTACAAATGACTGTCCATGTCACTAGACACTATAAAGTCATCCAAAAATATCTTCATAAAATTGTCCAAATATTTTTTGAATGTTTTGGTGATAGCTCTATGATATGTTAGAGGTTCATTTTAAACTATAAACAACATCACTTTCCATATAAAAGCCCCTAGTCTGTAACAAATGCAATCTTGTATTTGTCCTTTAGAGTTATAAAAATTTAATGATATATTGAATATCCATCTAAAAAAGAATATGCCTCATACCTTGTTACTGTGTTCAAAACTTCATTTGTAAAATGTAATGGGTATGGATCCTTCTTTGTGGTTGCATTTAATTTTTTAAAAATCAATATTGATTCTCAAATTGCCATTCTTTTGGGTACTACTACTATGGGTGACAACCATATAACCCCTTCTATAAATTGGATGAAACCAGTTGCCAACAATTTATCAATATCTTGTTTGATTACTATAGCATAATTTGGATTTAATATGTACTTGGCTTGATGTGTTAATGGTATAGTGGTATCCAACTCAATTTTGTGTTGTGCCAACTCTGGTATAATCCCTTTCAGATTTTTGTATGTCCATGCAAAAACATCTTTGAATTCCTTCAATAGTTGTTCTGCTTCTAACAGTTTGCCTATTTCTAACTATGCATTGATCTTCACCAACTATGGTTTTACATTAGTTCCAAGGTTGAGTTTCATCAACTGTTAGTCTTTAGTTAACATCCATCCAACTATCTACAATTCCTATGCTTTAATTTTTATGAGTTTCATCCACCACAATACTCCTTTGTTAATGATTATAGTATGTCTCAAGATACACCTTATCCTCCAAAGTTATTTTTGGTTCATATTTGTTGCCAATTGTCTTCTGATTTGTGATCTGTACTCTTGATTTTAGCTTTGAATTACTAATATTCACACTAACATCCATGACTTTTGCATCTATAGTTTTCATAGATTGAATTGTGTCAATTAAACTGATTATTCCTATCGAGAACAACTTTAGTTTTGTAGCAAAGATGAATTTTTTTTTTCATCTGTGATACCATTTTGATAGTCGTAACACAATAACACTTTAGGTCTTTTTACTTCGCCTCCAAAATGCTTGGTGACTGTAATTGTTTTGATTGTCCCATTCCCATGTACGATAACAATGTTACTCCCCTGATCATGTGCCACTTTAGCATCCCTTAACCATGGTCTCCCCAATAACATGGAATAACCAAAATCTACCATGCATTATTTTGAAGCATAGTAAACATAGTTATGTAGGGAATGTTGTGAAAATTTTCATATCTCTAATCAAACCCATTTATGGTTATTTGATCTACCATCTTCAAATTATATGGTGCAGGTTTAAGCTTTGGAAGCCCCAACCTCAACTCAATTGTACGTTCTACGATGATATTAACTCCAAAACCTCCATCCATAAACACATCCTTTATTATATTCTTCCCAATCTGTATTTGAGTAATTACCATGTGATTATCTATTGTTACAACAATTGTTCCTACCTTTGGTCTTGAAGAACTAACTTGGTTATCTATGGTTGCTTTATTCAAATTCTGATTTTTTTTTTGTTTTAGCTTTTGCCAAATATACCTTTTTAACTTATGGGCTATTTTAAGCAATTATCCCAAGTTTAATGTATAACTTGTTTTTAAAATTTATTTACCAATATCCAAAAAATTTCTTTTATTGTAATCAATTTTTCTTGTGAATTCACTACCTTTTGAAATTTATGTGTTTCCACATGAATATAATTTGGCATACTCAACCAAGTTGTGTTCCATATTTCCATGGATGTGGATGGCCCTTTTGTCTAAATCTGTGTTTTTTGAATCTATTGAATTCTCTTTATAGTTGATTTCTTCAACCGTTATTCTTTCTCCTAGTTAGGAACAATTTTTGCTTTCCTTAGTTCTCTATCCTTGAACACTTGTTCTTTAATTGCTTTACTTCTTGTTGTAACATTAATATCCACCACATTCACATATGTAATGATTGTTTGTGTCTCAACAACAAGTTGAACTTCTACTATTATCATAGATTTCCCATGAAACATTTTCTACATCTTAATAAACTTTGGACAATTTGTCATTTTATGTCCATTCAAACCATAGATGTGGCATGCATATGAAGATGTCTTCTATGGTTTTTGACTTGGTAGTGTTATTTCTATAGTTTCCATTGTGGTATGTTTTTTTTTTCTACATGTTTCCACATTGTGATTAGTCATACCATTATTTGTGCAATACTTGTCGGTCTTCTTTATATTACTTTGTGTTTTTGGTGGTGCTACATGTTTGGTACTTTATGGTACTAAAAGTGCACTCCTTACTTCTGTAGTAGTCATGTTTTTTTCACACAACATCACCACCTCTTTATGTTGTTGCAATGTTGACCTCTTCATCTTTAGAATCACAATTTTGAGGTATGATTGCAAACCCACCCTAAACACAATAGTTAATAAACTATCTTTGGGTAGTATTTGTAAACCATGAGCCAACTTTTGAATCCTCTCATAGTAAACTTCCACCCTTTCAGCCTCTTCCTGCTTCATATTCTTTAGCTCCATGTATATTTGTTCATCATTCTAAGTCTTTTGATGACATTTGTAAAATGCATGTGTAAGTTTTGAAAAAGTATAATTAAGAAATTTTGACATGTAATTGTGGCACTAGTCTAATGTTGTATTTCTTAGCATATAGCTAAATGCATTAATGATATACTCTTCAAAAGTCTCCACATTTGCCTTCATCATAAAATTGAACATTTTGACATGAGCATTTATATTAACATTTTTTTTGAAGTCGGGATACTTAAAAGCTACCTTGTTTGGCCTAACAAAATGGCCATTTCTATGATCAGGAATTTATGTAGTTATAATAGATGGTTTTCAATATCCTCCTCTTGGATTTGCAACATTCGTACTTTTGTACCTTCCAACAACCATTGACTTCATTAGTGGTCAATTTGCAGTCTTGTTCACATGAGTAATCATTATTGAATTGGTAAACACCATTTGGGGTGTCCCAACAACTCCAATAGTTAGTATTGGTAGTCTTGGACTTTGATTCAAATTCTTTCTTGCCAAGACTCCACCTGATCCACTACCCAAATTTGTTGCAAATCCAATTAGTATTCCACCTCTAACAACATTCGTGATGGGTGCAACAACCATTTCCACTCCTATGGTTGTTATGACAACATCAGGTGATTAAATAACCTTTATTCCAACGGGTTATTTCTGAATTTCAACATGTGCAGCTTCTAACATTCTTGGTGGAGCTAAGTTGACTCAAGTTTAATGATGCCCCATTTTGTGGTGTAGAATGTGGATGTGAACACACATTTGGTACTCTGCTCCTAAATTGAATGGATGGACGAATATTTTGGTTTTGTGGTCTTAATTGACCTCCCAACTCCATGTTTTTCAATTTGTTTTAGACTATAGGAATTTTTGGTTCATGGCCCTGTGATTGGTCCATTAATGCTCTTGCCACGTTATGTAACTCCACATATTTAGTATTACCTACTTTGTTATGAAAAGGCACAAAATGACAATCCATGATTGAATGTCCTTCTTTTTCACATAATGCATAAACCCTTGAAAATAATATGACTACCTTCGAATCCACATATTCATGATCTCGTGTTTCAATTATGTATCTTGTTTGATCCAATTCTAAATTTCTTTGATGTGAATACAAATGTGGTATTTCATCCAACACATTCACATGTGCCTCTACATATTTAAATGATTATAGGTAATTTTCTTTTATTTCCTCAAACACGTCAATATTGGTGTTTTCTTCCACCTCTTAGTCCTCCACTGGTTCATAATAATCTAGAGATGCAAGTTGGTATACAAACCTAGATTATATGCCTCCTGTAATATCCCTTCTTCGGCTAGTTATCAATTCTGAACTTGAGATTTCTGACAGTTGATTAGGTACTACAAAAATCCATGTTTTGTCTTGATCCTTACGTCTTTGAACCATAGATTGTGGCTAGGAAGTATATTACACCCATTATTTTGGGTGAGAATTCCACCGCATCTCTATTTGTGGAGATTGTCATCTATAATTGTGCTTTTTCTGAAAACCACTAGTCCATACTTCATGCCTTACCACCACTTTTGGTAAAAATGACCAATCTCTTACAGGTTTTTTTTTCTATTCTTAGAACTCATCTATCTAACATCAAATTCCAATATGGGGTTTTTGTACTTCCCACATACTCCTCTCCATTTTCCAGATTTCTTTTATTTCTCATTTAGTAACTTGACAATTTGCCTCCAAATCTAATTGTCATTATAAACTATGGGTCACCATTCGATTCATTTTGTTTCACAATCCATTTCTTTTAGAGTTTTCAAATGTAATCTTCATAACATTAATTGCCTCAACCTTTGATGCTTTCTTACATACCCCTTTTAAATCTAAATTGAACTAAACCACTCTTTTGAATACACTCATCTATGATACTAACAAAGGAAAATGCAAAAAACCCTCTTATTCCTATAAAATTAAAAAAATGCCCCTAAAGATGGTTACCAAATGGTAAATGTGGATTAAATCCTTGTAGACCTATTCCACATTTATTGTAATAACATATTTGCATTACAATATGCACATATTCATAATTCTTGCATTAATTCTACACACATTTGTTTCTACAATTCATTAAAACACCAGATTCATGGTTATTTCATATGATCAGAATTTGTACTTCAAAATAAAATGTATAAAATCTAGAAAAATAATTACATTTTATTTCTTTATATATTTGATATTATAAAAAATTCACACAATAACATGAATATGAAAATCATTGTAGAAGTCTTTACTTTTCTTATTTATTAAAAATTTGAATCAAAATACATTAAAAAATTCCATGTTCTATTGAAATGAAATCAAAACAACAAAATTACATCTGTGGTATCTCCAAAACATAATTTGTAGTTTCCTCTACAAAGTAATTACATTTTTCCTCACTTCAAAAATGTGTGTTTAAGAACAATTTCCCTTCCCCTAAAACCTCCATCTTTGGGTAGTCCCAAGTCACCATCAACATGATTCAAAACTAACAAAAAATTCAAAATTTAAAACCTCCAATGTTTAATGATCAATCCTTATTTTTAATGCCTTGTTCATTCAAAATAATGTAATTAATCTACCCCTTGAATAGATGTCTGCAACATCTTCAATTCGGTGTCATAATCAGTCATTTTTCAAGAGTTACGATCTTCGCCCAGTTCTTTGGATCAACTTTTTCAATTTGTTTGATGATTCCATGCACACCCATCCCCATTGTATTTTTATTAGGCCTTTTGACATGGGGATCTCATAATCATTTTGTTAAAGTCAGGTACACAACAAGGAGACCCATTGAGAGGAGCATTATTTGTTTTGGCTCACTTTCACATTATTTGCCATACAACAACAACCCACCTTATTTGTGTTTTCCTTTCATTAGCAGATGACACACATATAATAGTTCTTGCATCAAATGTGGTTTTTGTTTTTTTATGATTGGAGCAAGAGTTTTTAGCATTAGAACTTTCAATGCAGCTAATGAAATGTGTAGCTTGGTTTCCGCAAGTGATAAACCATTTTATATTAGTTCCTTTTGATTTTTTTACTCTTGACTTGGGTTTTCATATTTTGGGTGCACTGATGGGATTTAGATTCATCGTTGAATTATTTATGATTGAGGCTCTTCATGAGGATTTTAAGACGATATCTAGTCTCCCTATGTTTGCAAATCCTTAGGCGACTTTTACGATGCTTTCATTGTGTTATGCCTAACGCCCGAGCTACTTACTTCGTATGGTGTTTCCGTCTCCAGGTATTTTGCAACATTATGTTGAATTCAATACTCATACTATAGTTACATTGGAAAAATTATTTGGTGCATGATCTTTTGGTAGTTCTATTGGTCACTTAACTCATCGTTAGACTATTTTCTTTGCTTCTTCAAGTGGGCTTAACCTCCTTTCCATAGTTTGGACTATTGCCCGCTTAATTTTGGGATGTTGGGCATTGATCACTCTTGCAATTATCATTCATTTCTAGCAAGATGATCACCTTATTCTTTTGGATGCAATAGCACATGTTGAGATTGACACTTTCCCATTCTAGATGGCATTATGAGATACCATGGGCCATGTTACCTTAGGTTGTCCATTTTTAAGTCCCACCCTTTGAAAGCTTAATAGTTCAGTCTTATCCCCAATTATAGGCTTATTTGGTAGATTATTTATAACAAATAGGAGTTTGTTTTGCTTTTAGTAGATTTTCCTTCAAACAACATGTGAGCATGTCTTCACTCATGTGTGGGTCTAAGGGTGGGCGTTTGGTTATTAATTTGTTTTACCACACTTGCATTTTGTCTATCCTTAGCCCACTTCTTTTTATAACACTATGTACCCTTCTTGTCTTGCCACATCCTATGATTGCTCATCTGTCATGGTGTTAATGTGGTCATACCAATGACGATCTAAGTATTCATTTACTTCAATGCCCCTTTGGGAATGAGCATACAACAACCCATGATGCACTTCGAAATATTATCACATTTATTGTTTTGGAGAGTAGAACACATGTTCAAAGAGAAGTTTCCCACCTTTTCTTTCGCCACACCCTATGACTAGTGGATATCTTTATCACCATAGATAGCTTTCGAACTTTGATGGCATTGTCATTGTTGACTCGACTTGCATAGATATGGTGTAACGAACATCAACGATGACAACACATGCCACCACGATGGCTATTCAGGATAAGACACATCATACACCAAACGAATATCGGGTGATGACTTCATTCCCCTTGTTATTGAAACATATGGGTGTCTTCATTTTTGTTATGATTCATTTTTGACCACTTGTGCACAAACCATTATTGCACATCATTAATAGTCTTCTTTAATCCCTTTAATGTTTGTTTCTTGTTATTGACAACACGTGTCCATAGCCTTGCAACATGTGTAAACCACAACGATTCTTTAACGGGTTGTTGCACTTGGTCGAGGTTCTTCAACTCTTTTGCAGATCATAGTTAGTGCACCTCCATCATCAGCTGATTTGTGGTAGCTGATAACTCTTTCATCTTAGGTCTTTTTTGTTATCATTGATTGTCATTTTGTTGCCATAGGTCCTGTTTGCTTAGGGCTTTTACTTTATTTTTGTTGATTGTTTGCTTTTGTTTTTTCTTTGGCTTGTGTCTACTTGTGCTCTCCTTCACCTTGTACTTTTGATCAATGGGTTCTTGTCCTTGATTTTTTTTACATGATTTTTTTTTTATATTGTAAAATTATTTAGTACCTTGATGCATAGATTGTTCCTTTTCAACATGGAATTGAATCCATCATACTCCTTCTTGATGAACATTGCTAGCATGGAAAATAATGAGTAATATTGACTCACAAGACTTGCTCATAATATAAACTTAACTTACAACTATTATATTTTCCAAGTTTTTTGTTGTTCAATCAAATTTTAAAAGTTATTGTGTTCTTAAACATTTCCTGCAATACATTCTTGAAATCTTGTAATAAATTACATAATTGAAGCATATTGAAATTCAATTCAATATACATATAATCAATATATTTGATCTCAAAATAATGATTTGGTTTAAAAATAAGTAACATGAAATTGACCATAAGATATATACAGTCCAAAACAATGTTATGCTTATGCTTGTATATGGTTGAAGTCTTACATTCTATACATAGAAATAGCATAATCACAATTCCAAATGCGAGTAGACTTTATGGTCATAGTAGTGCGTAGCAATGCAGAGCCCAAGTTATTTAGCAGAGCCTTGGCTCCCCCCCCCACCCCCATACCCCCCCCCAAACAAAAAAAAAAAAAAAACCCCTTTTGAAAAGCAGAAAAAAATCCCTATTGCCCCCACCCAAAGAGATTTAGCCATGTATGGCTATAGACCAGCTATGAAAGCAGAAATTTATTATTATTTTTAAAAATCATGGCTACTTGCTTGGAGAATGTGTAGAAACGTGGCGAATATTTAGATTTTAAAAAAGAAGTATTCGAAATAATATTAATTTTTTGAAAAACAAATTCGCCACAAGAGAAAACCGCTAGACTCGCCAACGCACCTACCCCACAAATTTGAGAGAAAAAAAAGACTGGTTGACACCAGGCGCTCTCGCTGGCAGCAAAACAGCGTTTGCGAAATCTGGACCGGAGTTCCACGAGAAAGTGGCATGCGAGCGAAAGCGTCAACGGGAGCCGGGCCTGCGAAATTTGGACCGGAGTTCCACGAGAAAGTGCCATGCGATCGCAGCGTCGACAGGAGGGTTTGCGAAATCTGGACTGGAGTTTCATGAGAAAACGGCGTGCGAGCGAGAATCAGATGGACAGTTTTGAGTGTTGACTTGCGCGATCAGAAGCTTGGGTATGGCATCAAGAACGAAGAACTTGGTCGCGGAAGTGTAGAAAAGGAGAGAGAGGAGACATGAATCCGGCTGCGGAAGGGGGCGGGGAGAGTACTACTCCATCGAGAGCTATGGCGGTGGTAGAAGGAGGGACACGTAAGCAGCAGGAGTATGGTCACCAGCAACAGGAGGAGGAGGAGCTGGAGGAGGAGCTGGACAATACTATTCTCCAAGTGACACTCCATCCTTCATCCTTTGTCCGTATCCACAAAATGAGCTTCCCGGAGCTCTGCAAAAGTTTCAGGTTCCTTTTTTCTTTCCTCGGACAAGTGGGGTTTTGGACTTTTATCCTCTTCTTTGTTATTCTGTTTCTGTCTGTCCCGGCTCAACTTCGTTCCGTGTTGGAAAGGTACAAGTGTTGTTTTCTCTTATTGCTACAGCCTCTTGTCTTGCCATCATTAAGAGGGAATTCGAGCAAACCCTATGTCTTAGGGTTATGAAAATCAGTATGGTCCTTGCATGCTGCAATATATCAAAATGCATCCAACACCGTTCAAGAGGTACAAGTTTTGTTTTCTTGCATTGCTACAGCTTCTTGCTATCCTTAAGAGGGGAGTTCATGCAAACTCTCTGTCTTAGGGTTATGGTCCTTAACCTGGTATGGTCCTTGCCTGCTGCTGTATGTTGAAATACATCCAACACCATAATTTTCCATGTCCACATTGGTAATCATATAGCTATGGACTCATCTGAATGATATCCTGGACCAGAGAGTGTAGATATATTTCCTCGTTGGAGATGTTGCCAGTCTCCCTGGTTGTTGTGTTACCGACAATGTGACTTCCCTGTCTCCAGGCATGGAATAACTGACTTCCTTTTCCATTCTTTCCTTCTTTCTCCTTACCTGTTATTGGAAATCGAGGTTTGTATGTTTGGCAGACATTTCAGTTTTGTGAGTGAAATACATACTGTTGTGGGCAGACTAATCAGCTGTGAATGTGCAGGGTTGAAACTTATGCTTTTGTCAGCCTTTTAAGTTTTGTTTAGCTTATCAGGTCTCTGTTTTGGAACTAATGGTGTTTGGGTTATAATGGCTCTTTGGTGTTTGACCTTGTCTGCAGTGCAGTAGCATGGTGTGCAAAAACAAATCTGATTTGTTGTGCTGTGGAGACTTGTGCAAGTGATCAAGGGTCAGTGATTTTCCAGTTGTAACCTTTTTGGCTTCCTGATGTATAGCCTGGTTTCCTTCTTCTCCAGATTTCAGGAGAGGGACAATCTGCAGCCCTAGTAGGCATATGCACATTCACTATGTATCTGATTGTTTTGTTACTAGGGACTGTAGAACTAGAGGACGAGCTTCTGGTATATAAATGGTACTCACTCTTTTGTGTAGTTCCAGTAGCTGCAGGTCAAGGATGCAGTGAAATTGGGTTGGTGCTTATGTTTCACCATAAGGAAGTTTATGACACATCTAGACACATTCTTGACCAACTTTTTCATTTCTCAATTCTGAAGGCAATGTCTACTCAGAAGGGGAGTGCAGAAGGGAGATGAGGAGTAAGTTAAGTGTAAGTGCCTGGATTTCTGTCACCTCATTTAGGGTCGGAAAATGGGGGAGGGAATCAGGTCTGGTCCAGAATCTGCATTTTGGATACCTGTGCATGTGGTTGACCCCGAGCGCCCTACGGAACACTCAATTTTAAATGTACCTGCAGGTATCTATCTTCACTGATTTGCATCATTGTACAAGTAATCTGCCTGTTCTTTAGCTGGTGGCTTGTTCAACTGCCAACATTTTTCCTTTGTTTTAGCTACTTTTCAATGTAGTATGTCATAGAACTGTTGGCTGGTGCTTCTTGTGAATATTCAGCTTCTTTGTGAGAAGAACCCTTGGCCTGCAATGGCAAAGTGTAATATCATTGGCCTACAACAACCCAATCTGTGTCAACTGCGAGAACTGCTGTTCACTTTTGCTTGTGCAGATACACCAGGTGACACTATCCAGTTTCTGGAGTGGTCACCAAATTTGTGTCCACGAGCCCTATTAATTGGTAATTCAGGTGGCAGGGTCACAATATGGACACAGCCTACTCAAGTAAGTCATGTTTATCAATTCCTTTCTGCTGTCACTGCACTCCAGTAGTGTTTGGCAAGAGGACCCCTTATAAACATTTTCACTGTGAAACTAAAAAAACAACAAAAGGAAATTTGCTTACAAAGTGAGGGGAGTGCAGGGTGTGTCAAGTATTGGGAGCAGTAGTAATCGCTGGAGCTGTGAGCATGAATGGCGGCAAGAGCAATCTATCATAACCAAGTGGGTGCCTGTAATGTCCCCGGTATGCTCTCACTACCATTCCCATGTATTGGATGAGCAAATCCTGAGGTGCACTAATTACTTGACGAACACATGCTCAATTTGGATCTCACATTTGTGTCCTTGACTCTGTATTTGTGTGGTGCAGTATCGGTGGACAGCAGCAGCATCAAGCTCAAAAACCTCATTTGAAGAGAGATTTTTGCATCACCAGCCCAGGGCTAATGGTATAATTTGTTTCAATCTCTTGTAATCACCAAGGAAGTATAGACTTGCCATTCTCCCTTTCCTTTCCCATTTTCTCCAGGATTAGCAAAGTCTAACAATGGTGGGGTGGTTTATGGTGTCACCTTTGCTATGGCAGCACGGTGGCCCAGTTTCTTGTGTGTGTGCAGTGTATTCTGGTCAGGCACAGTTCAGCTACATTGGCGGCAGTGGCCTGGGACCACTCCAAAGTGGCTTGCCACAAAGAAAGGAGTTTTGGGTGCTGGACCAAGTGGGCTTTTTAGTGGTGACATTACTGTCAGTGAGGCTGGGGCACTGCTTGTTGCAGGGGCCCCTGTTGGGAATCCATCAACAGTTGTCATATGGGAGGTGACTCCTTGGGGCTTGAATAGTTCAGGAAGCACACAACAGTTGGCCATGAAGCCCACAGTGGGAATGCAGTTGCCATTGTTGGCCACACCACCTTCGTGGCTAGGGATTGCACCTCTTGCAGCCTATTTATTGTCATGGCAAGAACAGGCCTCTGGAGAAATTAGGGTGGAGGGTGGGGATTATATGGGCCCACTACTACAGTGCTCAGTTGTTTCCAACTTTTCAGCTTACATTAATCCAGAAGCATCTGCATCAAGTGGATGGGGTTCTGGGGTTAGTGTGGTTGCCTTTGATCCCTCCAGTGGAGGGAATGCTCTCATCACAGTAATTGTTGAAGGTGAGCCTCATAAGTTCCTTTGTGCAATTTTTGTCTGCATTGGTACGAAGATTTTTGTGCTGTAAGAAATTTAGACAGAGCTGACAGCAATCTTTATTTGTTATTAAAACACCTTTCAAGCTAAGAGACAGGTAATGGCAAGTCTCTATCCAAAATTCTAATATGGAATGACCCAAACAGATCCAAACTTCCAGTACCAAGTTTGCAAGAGCTTCAGTCTGATTTCTTGTGTTTGTTTTGACTAGGCCAGAATTGACATAATGTTTACCTTCAAAGTGTTTTTGTGGAGTTCTCTGCAATCATTTAGATGTGTTCTCCTATTCTAAGGTGCAATTTGCAGGCAGGGTACTACATATCCCCAGAGGATCCAGATGCTGGTCCTTCAGCGACTGGTTGGAGAATACAAAGGTGGGAGAGTGTACAAAAACCGGTAGTGATACATGCACTATTGGACAGTGCAGGGAGTCCACCGGCCATGATGACAACATGGACTGCAGTGGTGAACAACACCATAAACAAGGGGGTTCTATCAAACAGCCAGCCTATGAATCAGCAACAGAAGAAGAAAAGGGAGCGCCCCATGAATCATAGGGCAATAGGCAAGGCGAGTTTTTCTGCTCATGGGGGAGAAGTTGCAATAGCAATTTTTGGTGGTGAAGTTCATGTATTCTCAGGGGTGGCCTTGACACCTATTGATGTCTTCTCAGTCCAGGTGATGTCATCACATTTAGCGGCTCCAGCCTTCTCACCCACAAGCTGCTGTCTTGCCTCTGTGTGGCATGATCACAAATCTGATACATGTGTGCTCCGCATTGTGAGGATTCCACCAGTCACTGCATCTGCCCCCTTAACATGGGATCGTCATTTAGCTGACAGGTATATTATCTTCTTTTTCATGTGCTCAAAACCTGCATATGTGTATTTTCTTTGCAAGTTTCATTGTGCCTCTTCTTTGCTTGTTTTTTGTATAGTTCTTTCTCAAAGATATTCCCCAGCACTATAGTTGCCTGCATGGCAGTGGTGACCACTGTTCCTTCCCGAACTCTGATTGCTCTTCCTCAAACTCCTCTTGCTCTGTCCAAGCTAGGCATAGGGGCTATGGCCACAAAGCTGCAGCACACAGAGTTTTCTGATTATAGTCTCTCCTTAACCCTTGTAATTGGGCTTGAATAATTTCCAACAGGATGAGACCAACCCTTTGTAGAACCTAGATCCTGCAAACTGAGTTGCAGCATGTGACTAGATTTCAGCAGCTTTAGCAAAGCCAGTTTTGATTTTGTTCACTGATTGGAAGGTAGGTTTGAGTTGTTTCAGCTGGAACTTAGCATTTTTGAGGGTTGCAACAGGTTTTGGTGGAGTTTGGTGAGTGAGGTGGATTGGTGGGATGCTGTTGCATGCACACAATGTGCTGCTGACGATGGCACTGGTACATTTCTGGTCTACCAGTACGGTACTGCTCAATTGCGGGGCAGGGTTTCTAAAGTTTGTCGTCATTGGTAGCATCCTATGAATGGGCATCTTGTCATTTCAGTAGGTTTGGTAGATGTTGCAGTTTCGGTGTATTGTACAGAATGTTAGAAGGCTGAGCCTTGAACATGCTAAAGGCCTGGTCTAGTTGGGTTGGTCACTCATTTGGGTAGTCCTCAATTTTCTCCTCTTACCATTGCGGTCTAGTTTCTCAATTGTCATTTCTAAACTCTTTGGTGATGGTATTTGGAGGCAGTGACACATGGCAGAGTGATGGCAATGCTTGACGCTGACTTTCACAGCCTTAACTCTGTGCATCGTCAGTACTATGGCCCTGTATGCTGCTTCTCCTTTCAACCTTCCTTTACAAGTTTCAGCTACTGATGTGGACAGAGGTCTCAAGTTCTCACGAGCAATAATTGAAAAGAGTAGATACTGTGGGTGCTGCTGTTCCTTGTGAGGTAGAATGTCCCATTGCAGGTGAACCCAGGGCGTGAATGCCCCAAAAATATATGAATCAGCTCAAAGTCCTTGAACCCTTGAAGTCAGCAACTGTAAATTCTTAATCTGCCCAGACCAGACTGCTGGAGCAATCTCATAGTATATCCTCCAGGATCTGTTGAGGGAGTTCTCTAGCTTGAGAATCTCATTCTATGTGTTAATAGCTCTCACTATCATGTGCTGAGAGGCACAATCAATCAGACAATGCTGGTAGAAGGTTACTTGCTCTCCAGTGGTTCTTCAGGTTCCAAAAAGGTTCAAAATCCTCCTGATATGCCTCTGCAGGCTGAGATCTAGAAAAATCAGTTCACAATAGCTACACACATCCTTCTGTTCATGGATTTCCATGCTTATTTCCAATGATGAGTTAGTAGAGGGTGGTTGGGTGGGGTCTGGCAGGCAATGGACCGAATAAAGTGTCGGATACTGGAGGGTGTGGAAGCAGCTGATGTGCGGGTGTTGGTGTTGGACATGCAAGGGCGGTTGATGTTGGATATGTTGGGGCATGGAATAGAGGCAGCACTAGTAAACCCTTCCACACTCATTCCAGAGCCATGGCAAGCCTCCAATGAAAGACTAACAGGGCTTGGTGTTGATGCCATGGCAGTGGATCCTGCACTGGTCCCAACAGTTCAGGTACTCGTCCACTAGACATTGCTTTTGATCCTGTTAAATTCTTTTCACAAATGTCTGCAGAGGGATATAGTTTTGGGCAAGACTAATGTGTTCCAGAAGGCAGCAACTCTTTAAGTACAACGAGGTAGGCAGGTGTCTTGATTTTAAACCTTTCATATCCTGCATTGCAGCAAATTGTTCTGTGGTTTCTGCTGTCCCAGTAGGTGCAGGATATAGGTTGATATCCACTTCATAGGTTTTATGGAGTTGTTTTGCTGTGCACAGCCGATTAATGATCTTCATTTATAAAATATGTGGAGACTACAGGCATATGTGGATGCAATATTGGACTTGGCATCTCATTTTTTGACACGATTGCGCCGGTATGCCAGCTTTTGTCGTACACTGGCAACAGCACATGCAGCTGCCAGTAATGCTGCTTCAACTACTCCCTTGCGACCCTCTACTGCTCCCAGCACTGCCACCATCCCGCCAGTCCCCACTACACCTGGTAAGTCTTGTCTCACTGGATTTTGGATAGTACCAGAGAAAGCAATCATTTGCAGGACTATCTGTGTGGCCTAATGTGTGCTGAAAGGTGAAAATGAACAAGGATCACAATTTGCCCTGCTGTGGTAATGGGCCCTCCTGAGTTATGAAGTTGTCAGGCCTGCAAGGTTTTCAGCTTCTGCAGAGTTGCTTAAAGCTCTGCTCAGTTAAACAATCACCTTAGGATATAATTGTATGCTCAAGGGGCTGGTGCCTTTTCATCTCTATGAGATCTAAGATTTCTTGAAAGGAGTGAAGAATAGTCTTGATACTTATTTTTTCTGATAATTGGATGTTACTTCTGTTTCCATATGGTCCAGACTTGTCGATTGGCACATGTCATCTTCAATGTGGTGATAGGAAATGGGCAGGGTCTCTAATATTAGGGTTCAGAAAGTGATGGAATGTCTGGAAAGCCAGGTGTGCAGACAGGGACAACAAGCAATGGTGGAACAGCACAATTGCAAGCATGGGTACAGGGAGCCATAGCCAAAATCACTGCCACAAGCCCTAGTGCTGATGTTCCTGCATCTGCTGCCATCTCAAGCACCAATTTGGTAGGGCCAGTTGTGCCCCTTCCATTGAATGTTAGTACAGCAACTTTCCCAGGGACTCCTGCTGTGCGCCTTATTGGCGACTGCCACTTCCTTCACAGGTTGTGCCAGTTACTCCTCTTCTGTCTAATTTTTCGTAAACGTCAGCTTCTGCGATTTGTAGGAGGTGTGCCTGGGCGGACTAGTGAACCAATCACTAAGGTAGGGCCATTGAAAGAGGAGGTCATGACTGGAGTCCAAGGCTCTGCAACCACTGTCGTCAAAGTGGAGGATGGGGGCCAAATTCTGAACCACAGCACAGGCACCATCACCAAAGGATCTGAAGAGGTGGCTAACACTCGATCTGCTCGGGTGGGTTATGGAAATTGTGGTCAAGGCTACTCCTCAGAGGAGGTCAGAAGCATAGACTTGTAACTGTCCACCTTGTTGCCCTGTTTTGTTCACTCTACTCTTTTGTAGTTTTCATTTTGTAGCATCTCAGGATCCTGTGAGATCGATGAATAAGCTATTTAGATAAACATCCAGTGCAGCCATTGATCCCATGCTTTCACCTTTAGAAGTCAGCCATTTGGTCACAAAGGAGTGGTAAAATTGACGAGACAGTGATAATGCTTGACACTGGAGGTTTTCCAGGTGAAGCATTTGTTTCTGGTTTTGGTGGACTTATGCAAGAGGACAGCACAGCTGGCACATCCCCTCCCCAAGTCACAAGTGGGAAACACTACTCCCATTCCACAACTGCACTTCATTGATGGCCAGTTCAGTGTGGCTCCTGAAGTTGTGGAGGCTTCACTTGGACCTCACATGCAAGTTTGTAACTAAACCTGCAACTGATTCTGAAGTGTTTAAGAAATTTATGTTCAGATTGTTTGAAACTTAAGAGGCCTGAGCCAACATGAGAAAACAGCTCATGTTCAAAACATGGATTCTTATAAGAGTTTTTGTTGGCATTTGAAGTAGATCCTATCAGCAACAATTATGATGATAATGTGCCTTTTAGGACTTTGGCTGACAGACAGAAGGATCTCTGATGAAATAGGTGTGAAGTTGGAACCAGATGTTCTTGTGAACCAGGTGGAACTTGTAACTGATAGAATGTGGTTGTGGTTGAAAGAAACTGCCACGGCCAAGAGGGGCTGATGCACCTGGCTTGCTGATGCGTGAGCTGGAGCTGCACCCCCCTTCAGAAGAATGGAATCGACGAACATTGTCAGGGGGCCCATGGTCAGGCATGCTGGAGGCAGAGGTGGAGGTGGAAAATCTGGACCCTAATCCTATTGAACTGTGGCCAAGGAAACGGAGACGAGTGGAGCATGATGCTGGATTTGGGTTACGCACAGCAGTAGGTCTGAGCAGTTTTTCTACACTACTTGGATCACGCCGTGATGTGATCTCCTCAGTCTGGAAACCAGCTGGGCATGGCATTTGGCACAAGGTTTTCTCTTTACCTTTAACTTGTATGTGCTTTGCACCCACCTGCCGCATACTCTCTTCTGTGAATGCAATGGGAGAACAACAAATGCAATGCCATAGGGGAAAGGCCTCTAGACTTTGAATTCAATTCCCTGCAGATGGACATTGTGGAGCCTTCTTGCAGGGAATCAATTTCATAGATTTTGAAAGATGTTCTGTGGTGTTGAATGCTTGGCCATTTCTCAATTCTGTTCTGGTTGACTTATTTCATACCTATGGAGAAGTTCTCAATACTTACAAAGATATGTTCCATATTTGGTCATCTCTGTTGACAGTGTTTGCGATGTGGGAGGCAAACGGCATCTCTGTCCATGGCCAGTAATGTTGGAGCACCAAGCCAGACAGTTAAGGAGATATGGTCTGGACGGTGGGCTTTCGGATGCCCAATGTGTGGGGGACAGTGGTGCCAACTTGCAGCTTGAATGCTTCCTTTTGTAAAGCTATTCTAGTTTATTTCCTTGGTGGTCCTCAAGTGACACTAACACATTTGTGCAACTTGGAAGGTATGCTTGACTCTGCATTTGTATGTCCACCAATCTCATTTTTTTGAAAATTAGATCAGTGATCCCGAATAGGCCAGGCTGTCAAAATTTCTGTGACAAGATTTCAAGGAACAGGTATATAGGAGATGTTGCATAATCTTTGGTATGGTCATCCCTGGGTAATTCCAGAGACAACTCATACTTACCTCATTTCCAAGCCTAACTACTTCACTTCTTTCTTAATAACTACCTCACTCCTTTTCCGTACCCACCAACATGGATATGAAAAGGCAAATTAACATGTGTCTTTTTCATGTCTATGATATTTATATTAATTTAACTTAAATTTGATAGTGACATAAATAATGATGAACTATTGGAAAACCATATGGGAACATAAGAGAGAAAAAATAGTTGATTGTCACTGGTAGTGGCTAACTTTTCTGTTCTATTTGTCTTAACATTAACTTTTGGTAGTCACTTTGACATTTCTGCCTTAACACATCTGGGGCCATCGAACGGTTGTACTTTGAGAATTCTATTAATGCATTAGCTCTCTGTTTGGGGGGAATTTTCAGGATTCCAAATTTTGGACTTGAAGAAATCTGCTATTGAACTTTATTTTTGTCTGGTTTTGGTATGCAGCAGCAGCCAGGGCCTTATTTGGGTACTGTTTTGATGGCAATTTGTTTGTTGTCTTTTGCTACAATTGTTCTATTTGTGCACTTTGTTTTCATTGGTGGGTTTCATAGCTTGCTAGCTCTTGGGAGTTGAAACTTGAGTTTTCCGAGCCAAAATCTATTCTTTGCTGGGAAGCCAAGGAAGAGAGGCACATCAATAGATATGCTGCCATGAATGATGCTTGTGAAAATCTGATTGTAAGTTGCAATCTTGTGATTTGGTTCATATGATGTGTGATAACTTATGGGACTTGAGAATTGAGTAGAGTGGAAATGAAAATGCAGAATCGTGTGAGCACATTTGCAAGATGAGAACTTAAAATGCCTTGTCAAGGTGTCAAAATATTTTATTGACTATGCCATGTAATGCCCAATTGTACTCACAGTGAATGAGATAACCAGTTCTCTTGATTTAGGGTTCAGGGGGTTCAAGGGGTGCAAGAATTAGGAGCCACAACTGATTGACAATTTTTGACACAAACAAGGTTCAATTAGTAAAATGGAGCACTGAGTTCAATGCTATCAGAAGACAAAGTGCACAACAGGATATGCTATTTAAAAAAACTTGGGCCCACTGCTCTGCACTGCAATTGACAATGAATTGGGTGTTCGCTGGCTCACCTCATTAGCTGCCAAGAATTTCTATGCCTACCTCTATTCCTTACCATTTTCGGCCAAGGCTAATGACAAGGCCATGACCTATCAGATAGTGCATATTTTAAGCTTTGTCCTTCATAGTTTGGAGATTTCTGCTCTGGACAATTTGTTACACCTGATGAGTTGTATTCATACTCATGATTGACTGATGTCAGAATACTCACTATGGAATTTTATGTTTCTTGAAGTCCTTGACATTCAACCAGCATCACAAATTATCAGGTACAAAATCAGAATTGATACAAGTCTCAAGCAGAGTGTCATGTGAAACAGATTCCATTTGAATTTTTATCCTGGAGAGCTGAAGCACTCATAAACATCCAATAAAAAAAGAATTTTTTCCCATTTTAACCGAAGAAGAAAGTGAGCAAGACGATAGTGGATTTTTTCTACTGACCAAGAGGCAGAAAAGAGATTTTTTTTTTCTTAGCCTTAGTTTTTTTTCATGTCCATTAATGATAACATCCTAAGCATTCATGGAATATTTATTGGGGAACATAAGCCAAGGTATAGCGTAACTATTTTGGGTATAGAGGGCCATAGGTTCAAATCCTGTCACCTTGAATCAAAATCAAAGTTAACTAAATACATGAAAATAAATTGACACTTATCACCTCATCTTACCATTTATAAGTTGAAGCTTACTTCTTCTTTTTCCATTTTCCATAAAAAAATTGGGGCTTTTTTAGGGGCGGCCATTAGGTAACTTGTGATTACAATAAAGGCACTAGTCCTTGAAGGGCTCAAGGCTTACCTGATAGCAAGGAAAACAAAGCATGTCATAAAAGTAGCGGTGAGGGACATTCATTGGTTACTTTATTATCTTGCCCAAAAATCCTCTACAAGCTTGTGCAAGCTTATTGGTGCTTGCTATATATATATATTCTTTATGTAGCTTGAGATGATGGAGTTTTATTAAAAAATTGAAGTTCTTTTCGGGTCAACTTGCCTTATAATAAACTAGTGCAAAAAAGCACGCGAGGAATTGCACAAATGAACATTGTTATGCTTTCAGCCTACTGGCAATTAAAAACAATAAGGACAAATTTTAAAATAGATATATTTTTTATGGATGAAAGCAGATTACCCACCTTTTGGAGAACAAAGAACTAAACAACATCTCAAGTGTTATAGCTCACAAGTAATATTGGCGAAATCTGACTATACACTATGGTCTAAGTCGGAAATTAGAAGACCTATAGTACCTACCCAATCCTAAAGGACTGTGCAAATGGAAAACTTTGATAATAGTAAAAGGTAAAGAAAGGGGTCTATGCACTTGCCTTGTTCAGCAGGTTTTACCTTCTAAAACCCGATAAAATAAAACAACCTAACAAATAGATTTTTTGTTATGCCTCAAGATTCACATTATATTGGTGTCAATACATTATATATGATGATACATCTAGTGCCACAAATAATCTAACTAAGACATCAGTGGGTAGAAAGGGCATCTAACAAGTTGAAATCTTTAAAGCCCGTTTGCTACCATATGGGGCAAATTGAAACAGAAAGGAAAGTTAATGAGCCGTATGATGGGGGATTATCTTGTACAGTTCAGAGAGCACTTAGTAAGTAGGAGTAAATGATCACTTTCTACCAAAGCTTGACTTTATTTACTATGGTTTTTTTTTTTTTTTTTGGTGAAAATAGGCGATCTTAACCTTATTTTTTATTATTTTTATCAATATGTTTTATTTTTACTTTTTATTTTCATTGGTTCATTTTAAGCGTAGTCAATTTTACTTTATTGGCGTTGTGTTATCATATCAGTAATGGAATTCATCAATTATTGTGGGATTTGGGTCTTTTGTAGAATTATCCAAAATGTATATTTCTGGAATTATTATGTTATTTTATGCAACTTGTCTAATTGTATTGAATATAATTCAATTTTATTTATTGTAAGCATAGTGTATGATATTTGCAAACTCACCAGAGGAATTTTTTTTTCTTTTTTTTTTTCGCTTCTATTGCCATGACGACCTAAGGGTGCCGGGTGTAGACCATTTCCACCACATGTGCACCGTTCTGACCTTTACAGAGTAAACAACCTTGAAATTTTCAATAGGAATTGGGCTATATTGTGGTTGTTTGAGAACCTCTGTTAACATGGCCCCACAATTTAATAAATATTGAGTAGTAACATCAAGGTCTAAACCAAATTGAATAAAAGCGGTTACTTCACAATATTGCACCAATTCTAATTTTAAGCTACCACATACTTGTTTCATAGCTTTCAACTGAGCCATAAAACCTCGAAAGTAGGATTCGTGCCCGTTTTAGAAAGTAAAACCTATAAAACCAAGCAAGTGCATAAACCCCTTTTTTTACCTTTTACTATTATCAAAGTTTTCCGTTTGCAAAATGTGGGAAAGCTTGCAAGGACTTAAGTCCTTGCAAACATTAGAATTTTGGATTAACCTAGCTTCTAATTTGCCAAGAATGGGTGTAATAGCAATTTTTTTTAAAAAAAAACCAATTGAAGCAATTTGTCCAATAGGTAAATATGGTGTTTCCATAGGTTAACATCTAATCTAGCCTAAAAGTAAGTAATTTGCCAAAAGCAACCAAATTTTTTTTTGGTGAATTGGTCAAAAACTTGAACTACGTACGTATGATGTGTTAATAAATGGTAAAGCAAATAATGACACAAAAATTAGTCCTATGGCAGCTACACCTTTGATTTATCATATATACTTCGAAGAATTGCATAAACTAGTAAATAATCCTATTCTTGCACTATATGAGCTAGAGTTGACATGGGATTTGTGGGTATGTAGTTGTCAAGATGTCCCAAAACATTAGGTGCATAAAAAACGAAAATAGAAAAAAAAAAGGCAAAAGTTACCCAATGTAATAAATCTTTTACGTAAAAATAGGGATAAAAAGCTATTTTATCCACAGAAGAATTGATACCCAATGGATTATTAGAACCATATTAATGCAATGCAGCAAGATGAAAAATAACAGTGCCAACTATTATAAAAGGGAGTAAGTAATGAAGGCTAAGAATTTACTATGCTTTGGCTATTTGTAGCCTCTATTGAAATTGTGTCTATTATTAAATTCATGAAAAAAAAGTTGAATCTCACATTCAAACCAAAAACGAGCTTTGCATTATGAATTAACAATTGCATAGTAACATAACCAGAATGTGGCTATGCCTTCCTAGGTGAACTTGAGGGGTGAAAATTAATGAATTGAACTTTGGAGATTACATAACCCGTAAAAGAAACAAACAAAGGCATGGGGGAATGGTCTTGAGTCTTGAGCTTGATTGCAGCCACCTTCTCTCATATTTGCTTTTCAAAACCTAGATTCAGCACAATGCCATTAAGGAGTGCACACCTAGGGACAACAAAAGAAGGATTGTAGAAGAGACATCCTTAATCTAAGGGGCAGTTGTCCATGTGCCATGTATTGCTCATTATGAGCCTTTCATTCTCAACCTATCCAAACAACCTGTCAACATATGCCCTACAAGCACAATCGTTGAATTCACTTCATAGTTATACTACTAAATAGATTCAAACTAATATCCCAAAGAGGTTAACAATCTGGGAGAACTCCCAAAGAGGAGGTTTTTTCAATACAAATCTACCAACTTATTTATAAATACAAGACAAGTAAGCTGGTTGGAATTGATTTCCTCGTTGCAAATAGGTTGATGAAGAAGCTCTACTTGTTGAAACATTATATTGAATGAATAAACATGAGGTCAAGTTATATGTTGTTTGGAATTTGAACATCTGGTAAATCACCCGTTGCAATTGAACCTTCACAACATCCATGGTTAGTGAGTAGTAGATCATCAATAAGGAAGATCGCCTTTGCATTAAATTCAACACCTCCATTGGTGAAGGAGCTCCCAATATCTGGTTTGGACACCTTTATACACTTTGGAAGTTTCCTTGTTGCAAACCCTCCATATGCAAATGCTCCATGAACAAAAAAAGGGGATAAAGAATGAGTGTAGGCTAATCTTATGACTGTTGCTAACAAGACTATGACCATTGACTTCTTCAACTCCTAACACTGGATGTAGGTAAGTGTGCAACGAACTATTCAAAACTGAGGACAAACAACTATACAAACATATTCATCCCGAGTTTATCTTTGCATTTTAAAAAGATGTCTAAGTCAGAAAGCCAACTAGCAAGTCATTGTAGCATAGCAATCAATGCACCCATGCTACACCTTCACAATCTCTGAATACCTTGCAAAAATTTTAAGAAGTTTGAGCTTGCTCTATATCCTAGTGCCAAATAATGGGAATAAATTGTGAGACGGAAACCTAGTAGTGAAACAAACATGACACAATGCAGCCAATCTAAAGCCAAACATATGTGGAAAAATTAGCCTATAGTTGGGAGAGCCAAGTAAGTTTTTAGGCACCATTGTGAACATCATCAAATTCATAATGTTCACACACAGTGCCCTTGGACAACAAAAGGAACCCACCAGAACTTGTTTTGCAACATGTTCACCATCCTACATTACAATGGCTTCTACAAGCACCAAGCAAGGGCATCCACACATCTACATTTGGTTTACAGAACATTGTCAGGATTAGATGTTCAATGTCTCCTATAGAAGGCATTTCCAAGTCCAATTTGCATAGCTTGTTTTGCAACACATTCACCCATCTCCACATTACCATGGCTTTTGCAAGCATGAAGCAAGATTGTCCACACAATTGTATTTGGTTCATAGGACATTGTCATGATCAGATGTTCTACCTCCTGCAGATGGCCAATGTATCCCAGAAGGTCAACCGTGCAAGCATAGTGTTCCAGTATTGCAAAATACTAAAATGTGAACTCATTTAATCAAAATAGTGCAGGCCTTCATCCACTAGGCATGCATAGCTACAAGTTGATAGAAGAGAAACAAAAGTGATGTGATTTATTTCTCCACCTTTTTCAAGCATCTGCTTGAAGTGTCCATGAGCTTCTTTAGCATACTCATGTATTGCATAGCCCCAAAGCATGGTGTTCCAAGAGATCACATCTCCTATACGCATCTTGCTAAAGTTTGAATGCAAACCCCAATTTCATAGGTTTCATGATGGATAATGCATAGGCCAATTGGAATGATGTCTGAATCATGTACAATTCTAGAAATGTCACTATGAAGATGGTTGACAATGAACAAACTTGTTTGGTCCACTGGGCTTAGTCACTTGACAAACACACAAAACAAGTGATTGCACTGGAATTATAATAATGACAGAAGACCTTGTGTCTTGAAAACAAAAATGCAACATCTTTGGAAGAAGCAGATGTGTTAGAAATCCTATTCGTTTCTAATTCCCAATGTTGATGAATGTGTTACACATTCATCAAAAGGATGAATAGTATTCACATCCTTGTAGTAGTTAGGTTAGGGTTTAGAAGTGGAGACTACTTAGGGTTTGGCGGCAACTAGGGTTAGGGTTAAGTGGTGGCTACTTTAGGGTTAGGATATAGTATATAATGGAGTGGTTTTGAGTTGTCTTTCATTCTCTCCTTTCATGGTTTTGAGTGCATGTAAAACCTTCAAGCCTTGTTAGTAGTTGCAAGCCATAGTTTTGTGATTGTAGCATTTG
>Ga0116231_10001331_pt1 | contig 50072 bp, 37 predicted proteins | sample S1TSphgellanicum_2_FD_89695 | JGI IMG/M metagenome (GOLD analysis project Ga0116231, IMG submission 89695) | Host-associated microbial communities from peat moss isolated from Minnesota, USA - S1T2_Fd - Sphagnum magellanicum MG | ecosystem: Host-associated > Plants > Peat moss > Unclassified...
AAAAAAAAAAAAAAAAAAAAAAAAAAAAAAAATAAAAAAAAAAAAAAAAAAAAAAAAAAAAAAAAAAAAAAAAAAAAAAAAAACCAATGATACCTATGGTCCGCTGGAATCGAATCGTAGAAGGAGCGCCATCCCCGGCCATGCAATTAACCCTCCAACGAAAAAGCAACCGCCTCCTCGACGGTTTTACTCACTGCCAACTGGGTAGATAGTGGATACCAGCGTTTTTTTCTCTGGCTAAATTTAGTGCAAAATGGGGTTTAGGGTTTAGGGTAATAGCCAGTTAGTTTTTTGGGTTTTTTTAGTCTCCAGAGTTTGATTATTTTATTTAAAAATAATTAAAAAATCCTCCACATTTCTCTATTGGGTTTTAGCATTATAAAATAATTGTAACCAAAATTTTGAAGTATTATTTTTAAATAATTTATTTTCATACCTGTTTTATAGCCAAATTTAATTAAATATTTTTCTGGATGACCTCCAGTTTTGGCTATGTCACCAAAAAATTAATTAATTAAAAATTTCCTGGTGAGTACGAGTGTTTTTTTTAAATTTATTATTAATTTTTAAATTTTCAAAAAAATTGTTATGTTGCTCAAGTGGTGATCATCCATAAGAATATTTTAAGCCAAATTTGGAGATTAAAAATATGAAAGTAGAAAAATCCTAAGCACCCTTTCATGTTGTAAGCCGTAGAGATGATTTTTGGAGATTTTTGGAGATTTTTTTTTTAAAAAAAATTCCCGCCCCCAAGCAGTGAATTTGTGACAGAAAATTCCCTTTTTTTCAAAACAGTTTTCGCAAAATGGAGAAAATTCGCCACCAAAAATGAAAAAAAATCACTGGAAAGGTGCCTACCTACCTACCTCTTTTCACCCATCAGTCCAACCCAACAGGTTCCAGAGTTGACGTGGTTGGCGCAGTTGGATCCTGCCTTGATCACATCATTAATTACGCAACAAAAGGCCTGAGGCAGTTAATGCTGGAGCAGAGATCGGACGATTGGCATCTAACCTAAGCAGAGAATCGACGACGACGCACGCACGACGCGTGGTGCAGGGGTTGACGTTCTTGACAGTAAAGACAGACAGTGTGTGCGGGCGAGGGGGGTGGGGGGTAGGCGCATGTTTTGGTGCGAGAATTTCTCGCCGATTGCGCCGTCGCAAAAGCCAATCACGAAAGCAATTTCCAGTTGCCTCCATGTTTTTCCCCTCCTTCTTCCTGGTCTAGAGTCCACACTTGCAAGCACAATTTGGCTCTAATCTCATCACAACACAACGGCAGGCCAGCAGGCACTGAGGAGGAGGACGAAGACGACGACGACGCAAGCAAAACCAAGCAGGCATGGGACGAGCTCCGTGTTGCGACAAGGTTGGTTTGAAGAAGGGGGCTTGGACGCCAGAAGAGGATCAGAAACTGCTGGCTTATATCCAGAGCCATGGCCACGGTAGCTGGCGAGCGCTTCCCAAACAAGCGGGTATGTTTGTAATACATCATGTTTGCTGCATGTGTACACACACACACAGTCCGTCTTTTTTCTCTATGCACTAGTTATGTGGTAGCCTCCATATTTCTCTCTCTCATCAGCCGCAGATCTTCTCTCCAGTGCTCTACTTTTCCAACTTTTGAGGAGTTCGTTTTGTTTTGTTTTGTTTTGTGTGTGTGTTTTGTCCCGTATAGCACCGTTAGGGACAGAAAGATGCACGAGACCTGAATGTAGCTAGATGCAGCAGACAAGCAGAGGAAGATAATAAAAAAAGGTGTCGGAGAACGTTATCGTAAGGGGCGCGGCTTGTGGTTGAACATGATTTGATGTCTAATTTTGTGAATGTTCTTTTGGTGCGTGTTCTGTCAATGATGCAAAGATTCGCAATGGTTTGTGTCGGTCGTCGGCTGAAGGAAGAAAGAGAATAATACATATATGTATGTATGTATGGATTTTCATATAACTGACTGACGTGTGCAGGTCTTCTTAGATGCGGGAAGAGTTGTCGCTTGAGATGGACAAACTACCTGCGCCCTGACATTAAGCGTGGCCGCTTCTCCCTGGAGGAAGAGCAAGTAATCAGTCGTCTGCATGCCATCCTCGGGAACAGGTGAGAGCGAGGAGTCATGACCTCTCTGGACACTACGAACTTCTTTGCTACAAGATTTAGAGCAAGGAATTTGGAGCTTTAGTCTAATTCCTGCTCGAATGTAGAGCGGTTTGCGGAATTTCAGTCCTCTGACTGTCGTAAACCCTTACATTCTCTTGTATACTCCTTCTCTCAGATGAGACCAAGGACCTTATAGCTCTAATGGCATCTTTCCACTACACGACTATGATCACAACAGCTTTTCATTATGTTTTTCCAGCTACTTGTGTTCTCAAAGTCATCTCACAGCTCTAGCGGTCAAGCATTGAACCAATTGCAGGAGCTGTGAATGCTGTGAGTGAAATTGAAACTCGCCTAAAAAGGAGTTATGTCATTGTTTCAATGAGAACATGTGTTTCCAGAGTTCCTGACATGGTTAATTACATATTTTCAACTCACTTGCAGCTCTCCGATGGAAAGTGACTGTTCTTGTAGTAACAAGAAACAGGACCTTAGGGCAGTGGCTTTCCATTAAGATGTTCAACTCACTTGTAGCTCTCCAATGGAAAGTGACTGTTCTTGTAGTAGCAAGAAACAAGACCTTAGGGCAGTGGCTTTCCATTAAGATGTTCTGATGACAGCATACTGTGTGTAACTGTAATCATAACAGCCTAATGGAAAGAGACCCTAGGTTTGCTGTTGTTGTATGATTTTGGAACCAATTTTGGACTCTAATTTTGCAGCAGAGATTGTCTCCTTTGGAGGTTTCTTGTTGAGAGTTGATCATGAGTTTTGGATGATTTTGTGGTTGTGGAGCTCCATTAACAGCTCAACGTTCTGAGCTGCTGACGTAGTCCAACATTTTGTACACTGAAGTACAAGGCTGCACATGAGTATTAATTTGGTAAATTGACTTTTGCAGATGGTCAGCTATAGCTACACACTTGCCAGGGCGCACAGACAATGAAATCAAGAATTACTGGAACACACACCTTAAGAAGCGGATGAATATGCAGACGCAAGGCATCAGGGACCCAGCTATGTCAACAACACACACTAAGACAAGTATTGAGACTTTGGATCTCGTTCTTGACAGCCCGGACATGAAGCCCTTGAATTCATCAAAGCTCAGCCATATGTCACAGTGGGACAGTGCACGCTTGGAAGCTGAAGTGCGACTTTCCCATGATTCCCAGCTCAAAATGCAGGTGGTCCTCCTATATACATATATACACCCAGAACATCATTGCTCTTGCTTTTTACCTAGATTGTGTCTGCTGGGATTCTGAGCTGACTTCAATGTGTAGTGGTGGCTTTCACTCTGCTTCTTCTCTGCCTTTTCAAGAGAGTTTGCAAAATCCTGTTCCTCTCAACTCTTGGTTCTGACATGATTCTGCAGAGAGTCCATAGCTAGGGCTGTTTCTTTTGCTTTGGCTACTTGTCAGGCATGTTTGCTTTCCACCTGCATGACCAAGAGAGGCTGGAACTTATGTTCTCAGTGGGAAGCAAGCAGGGAAGAGGCTCTCCTATCAGTGGCTTCTGCTGGGTGTTTCTGATTAGACTAAATGTTTCAGTTTCTCCCTTCTGTCAATATCTTTGTGATGTATTTATTGATCTTCTGTTGCAGGTTTGTGTGCTTTTTATTATCTCGCTTTGGTCAGGCTAAATCTGCAGTCTCTCAGTATGAAGAACTTCAGCGTTTTTTTAAATGCAGGGAGCTAATTATCTGAATTTGAGATCCAGCTGCTTGGATCCAAATTCTTTGCTGCACCTCTGCTCAAATACTTTTGTGCATTCATGGTAAAATAAGGTTGTTGAATCCTTCCCACAAGACTATAACATAGTGAAAACCATGCTGGCAGCCCCAAGATTTCCTGTTGACAGCAGCTTCCAATTTTTTTTTGCAGGATTGTGAGTCATTGTTGGGAAGGATGCAAGGACTGATGTGTCCAAAGATCCACAATTCTTTGGCCACTCACCAGGCTACATCTCCAGACTGCAAGGAACCATTGAGCCAGAGAGGTGTGCAAATGTTCCAGAGTCCTGAAGCAGCTTCATCCCAACTGTTGAACAATTGTTGGAAACCAACATCATTTCGGAGCCATGAAGGAGTGGATCACATATCGCCTACTTCCACAATCTGCTCCCTTGAAGGTCAACACTCCTCGCCTAGTCCTGCGGGCTTAGAGGCTCACACTGGTTATGTGAAGCCTGAGCATTTCATTCTCAAATTGCTTCTGCAGAACTCATCCAGTTCTCAAATTTCACACAAGCAGAGTTCTGGGCTCATGCATGGAACAGCAATCAATGGTCCCAATCAGTATCCTTGGCAGCAGAACCAGTCTGAAATCAAGGTTGAAGAGATGAAGCTCCTCAATGCAGCAAGTCCTGGATCTTTGGGATTGATCTCAACAGAAGGTCAGCAGCCTCTCAGTCTGAGGTCATCCTCAAGCCCTCAGCCTACCAGTAGTGTCATCTCCAAAAGTTCATGGGATTTTCCCAGTATGGGAATCCCACCTGAGCTTCTCCTGGACTTCAGGGATCGCACCAACACTACCTGTGTGACCCAGAAAAACTCCACTGCCTTGGGCACTTGGTCTGAGCTTGGAGGCTTGGATTGCAAAGATTACTGGACCAACATGTTGCAGCTTGTTGGCCCTCCTTGCAACCAGCCGAATGCCACTGTACCCACCGTAACTAAATGGTGAACACTGATCAAGCTGCCACAGGCATCAAAAGCTCATGTTCAGCTTTCATCAGTCGTGAGCTTGGAGCTCTAGTCTAAGCAGCAGCAGCTCTGCCCACTGAGTTCCATGAACACATTGTCGAGCTTCTGGTCTTTGTGAGCTTCAGAACTTCCCCAATAAATTCAGACCAGCATGTGATCACTGAAGGTTGCAGATGCATTTGTTGGCCCAGCTGAGGCCCATCTCTGCAACAAAACATTTTTTTCCCACCAGCAGCCAAACACCCAGGAGATGTGCATTTATTTTCATGGAGGTCAGTGAGAAGATTTCAAAATTTGAGTAAAGAATTAATAGCACTAGTATGGTTATGTCAAACCAAGATCTGGAATCAAAGTAATTTACAATTCATGGTTGGTGGTTCAGCTGAGGTGGGCAAGATGAAATAGGAAACTTGTATAGGCAATTGCAATTTATGGATTGGCAAAAGTGAGGAAGCCCCACCAATTTAATAGTTGCACACATTGTGAAGCATGTCAGAGGGATTGTAGACTAGGGGGGCTCCTGATTACTGATCTTGAGACAATTGTACAGCACAATATCACACAGCAAAGAGAGGCCACCATTCAACCGACATGGAGTTATGAGTTTTGTAACATGATACTCAAGAAGGTGCAAGGTGCTTCACAAATTCAGGATGTGTAGGTTTGAGCTTTGTTGCATCAAGACAATGTAATCTCTCTGTGTATACAATGATTCTGGGGACCCAAATGAATTGCTGACAATAAGTGCAACCAATTCTTTCAATAGCAAAGTTCATGATGCGTGCAATTTATAGTGCACCTCATTTTGAAAGGTATTTTGGACCCTCATCTAAAGGCCTTAGGGACCAATTTAAAGCTTTTGACCAATAAGATTGCTTGAATTCATTGGTCCCTGGACCTTGGACCCTCGTCTAAAGTCACCCTAAGTGCCCATCAACTCTGCCTCAGGCTAGCAGTTATTTCAGGAATGCCCTGCTCCTTAAGTGTTACCCTGCACATATGGACTTGTTGGTTTCATCCACCTGTTTAGAGCACAAAGAATTCAAAACAACCATAAATGTGGGCTTATTTTCTGTTCTTCTATCTTTCAATGCATAGCACCTAGTTAACTTATGCTTGAGGGCTTTCTCCAAAAACACCCAAGAGCAGGACCAAATTCACCCATAATTTTTGGTTTTGATTTAAATGAATTTTCAATGAAGATTTTGTTCAATATTCAATAACTTCTCCACCATATGCCAAAAATTTGTGAAGCCAAGTCAGTGCACCACTACTAATCAAGGGCTTTCCAATTGTACTAAGAGTGTGGCAAGAGGTGCCATGATGTGGGAGATCTCAACATGACAAATAAGCAAAACAAACAAACTACCTTCCATCTTACATAGATAGTATCCTCCATCTCTAAAGTTGTATGCACCACATCCTTGCAATTATTCATTCTATGTGCATGGCATCCCAATTGTGCTTCAAACAAAAGACCCTAAGAGGAAGAAACACATGATCATCCATTCATACATGAAATCATGCAATACATCACATTCAAAAGCATGAGTGCATTCTCATACCAATCATGCCATTGGGCCTTGCACTATTATTATCAAAACAAAGTATGGACAATAAAGTTATCTGCAAAGTCAATAAAACCCAAGAGCAAAATTGTGAGCTTACTTGAAATTGAGAACCACAATCAAAATGCAACATTTCGATTGGGACAAATGAAAGAAGAGGAAACTTGATTTCCTCTTCAACTTAGGATGCCTTGAGTGTCCTCTTCAACTTAGGATGCCTTGAGTGTCCTCTTTTCTTGTGTTTTGTGTTTTACCATTGTCTATCTAGGGACCTTCCTACCTTATGTATCCCATAAGGACTACTTCAAGGATTACACAAAGCCTACCTAGGGATTACTTAAAGGGCTACCTAAAGTTGATTCATATGCAAGAAGGGGCTACATAGGTCTACATAAGGGGCTATTTAGGATAAGAACTATCAAAAGTCTACATAGAGAGCAACATAAGACCTATTTAAAATGCTACCTAAGGCCTACCTAGGTTGTGGGATAGCTAAATATTATTGATTAAAGGGTTTATTTTAAAGTCATGGCCCACCTAAAAGTTATTTAAGGAAACACCTAGAGACTTACTTAAGTTATCGAATACCTAAGGATTATTTAGGAGATTACATCAAACATATTTATGGGACTAGTTAAGAATTCTTAAGTTAGGGGATACTTACTAAAGGCTACCTAAAGCCAACTCATAGTGCAAGAGGGGTTTACATAGGGCCAATGTAGGGGCTACTTAAGGACTACCAAAGGGTTACCTAGTGGTCTACCTAAGGTGAACTTCTAATCATTTATCTAAATCTTATGTAATTTTTAAAATAATCTTTAGGTATCCCATAATTTAGGTAGGTCCTTAGGTAGCACTCTAAGTTGTCCTTATGTCACCCCCCATGTTGGCTTTTGATAGTTTTTATCTTCAATAGTTCTTAAATAGGCCCTAGGTAGCTCCTAACATAAATAGCCCCCTTAGTGGTTCCATAGATAAACCATAGGTAGCCTTTAGATAGGTCCTAAGTTAGTTAACCCCTTAATCTATGCAGCAATAACCTAGGTAGATGTATAAATGTGGTTAAAAATATAAACTATGGTGACCACTTGAGGGGTATTCATCCTTAATTCTGAAATTTTGAGGAACAATCCTCGTTTTGGTGAATTTTATGGATAGTTCAAATGGGAGGACAAATGTGTATATGAAACCCCAAATGAGGATTACATCATCAATAATTTTAATAGCCACAATTATAACTAACATATTTTGAAACTACACCAATTTAAACATTTATTATGTAAGTGCATTAGTTCGCTAAGTAATTGATAAATATATATATTTTTAAAGTCCTCACCCCAAATCATGCAAGGTCATAAAGAATGGATCTTCATTTCACAATGTGCTTCACACATATGACTTTATTTCCCATGTGAAAGACCAACATCCAACTTATATTAAAACCTAAAGGTGCAAACGGGATTACTGTAAAAAAGGACTACATGTCTTTTTTGCCAAATTTTTTTTTCATATGAATGAATTTTGGGAAAAAAAATTATAACTTGTTATACTAAATGCTTATAGTTGTCTAAGTACATGACGTTTTTTTTCATCATCATTTTTTAATAAATATGAATTTTTTAAAGTGTCTTGATTCTTGTAAATTCAGTGTTTCGTCTTTAAAATGATAATTTTCAAATCATAATCAATTTTTTTTTTACATTATTATGTTTTCTTGTATGATAAACTACAACTTTTCTTGACACATCATGTACATTTTACTCCATTTATGTGTGACAAAGGACTTTTGAAGTTCTAAAATTCTGGATCAATTTTGAAAAGTTCTTTGAATTTTAAAAGTTTTACAATTCCACATATATTAGGGTATGGGTGTTTTTTTAATGTGGTTAATAGGTCTTTATCCTCTTAATTTTTTCCCCATCAAATGTGATTTATTATATGAGTCCTTTTGGTAGTCTTTTGCAAAGTTGATTCATGTCTGACGCGTTTTTGTTCATTTTTAAATGTCCTAAATCAAAACTTAAAACTTAAAATTTCATCAAATAGATTTTTGGTTTGAATTCCTTAACATTTATATGAATGAAAAAACAATAACTTACCATGATTACCATGGCTTTAAATGGCAAAACATAAATATTTATCAAATTTTGATTTTTTTTCTTTGTAATCTGACACATTTTTTGGTTCGTTCGATTATGACTGCACCCCTAAACCCTTTCCTCCACTATTGGTGTACATAGCCATGATTCATTTTGATGTCAAAATGTTATACACCAACAAAAACTTGAAACGTTGAAATGTGATGTTTGGGCCACATAAGGGGCATGCCCCATATCCTTCATTTGGCACGACTTCAAAGCAAACCATACTAAACAAAACAAATCATAGGTTGTTTGAATGACTATTACAAATAAATTCAACATTCTTTTCTTTTAATGGTTTGGAGGAGTGTTGGCCAATTGTTCCTTTTTGAAAGAACTTTTAGTCTTGGCTTTGACATTTAAAAATGTTTTGGTAACTTCAAGTGTATGTTTGAGCCCAATTCTTCAAATTTATAAAGTTGTAATTTTTAATTTTGGTAATTTTATCAAATTCAAGAACCTTTGGGCTTAATTTTAAAACATGGTCAAGTTCCATGTACACATTATGCATTCCCCAAAAGCTGGAAATTTTATTATTACAAAGGTTTCCAACAAGTTTTAAATTGAAATTTATGAAGGTACCAAGTTTTACAACAAATTAAAATTGATCACCTACCTTTGAAGTTTAACCTGCTTGCCACCATTTCAACAAAAATTCAATGCATTTATATTAAAATTTTGAACATATTTTCAAGGGTTTATTTTCAAAATTTTGGTCTTAAATCTAGTTCTAGCAAAGAGTTAATTCCTTGATGTGATCCTTGTGGCAATTCCATCAAATGAGTGACATGTGTTGGGTTCGGTCCAGGTCACAAGAACTAAAACCCCCAAGTTTAACATGGTTCCTTGGGAGGGTTGTTCTTCTTAAATTTAAAAAATACACAAATAAAAACATAAGGTGTCATGTATTAGTTGTTAAATAAGAATCACAATTTAATTAGCTCCACAATAGAATTATATTTATTTTGAAACCTAATTGATGATTAACATCAAGTGTGTTTTAATCCTCAATATTAAAAAATAGAAAAAAAATCCTACATATTCAATATTTTATGTATTAATTGTTAGTAGGTTCACTTATTAAGTTAGTACAACTAATATTAGTAATTAATTCAATTAATAATACTAATTGATTGTTTTGCATTTGCTTAACATATAGTGAAAACTATAACATGAACATGGGATAACTTTCATTGATTGATATTAGAAATAGTTGTATGCATGCCCCCAAATGTTGATGTGTTGGTTATAAGCTTTTACTACTCCATTGCCATGCAAAATGGACACCCTTGTGTTGAGAAATCTACATCCATTAAAATTGCCATGTGTGCTTTGAAGTGCTACTCTTATGTATTTTCATATATGGACTAAAATAACATTTCTAGATGTTGGAAGATTTTTATGTTTGACATCTAAATAGTAATTTTCTTTTTAATATTCAATGGTAATCATTTGTGAAAAAATATATATGAAATGAAGTTGGATTATGTTCATTAAAAAATTTGTGTTGATGAGTTTTGAATAATTTATCAACTCATATGTTCATTCCTTTTGCAATAGTTTGATCCAATAAAAAAATCTCAAATTTGCAATGTGGTCATACTATATATGCACTTGGATTGCTTCCATGAAATGGATGCCCATGTTTAGTGAATCACCAACTTTGGATACTTTATAGGTATGTTTTCCTTTCATACATTGGTTCTATATTTGAAAGGAGAATTTACATTATGGGCTTATGGTATCAAGCTTCAACGATATAAGGTCACAAATCAGGTGATTTTTGTTTTCAAAAGATGCAAACCAATGGAAATTTGTAATAGTGTTTTTGATAGTGTTGTCCTTGTATGTACACTATGGTTGTTGATACTATGGCCTGTGGTATCAAAATTCAAGGTGTGTGTGTGTGTGTATAAATCTACAATGGAAAATATGTGCATATTAGAAAATAGCTTGTAATAATAGGGTGGGAAAAAAAAATCCGTCATTTAATACACCCTAAACAACACCTTGTTTGACATAGGTGGTGTAAAACTTTAACATTTAATGTCTCCCCCAAAGCATGAATCCAAAGCAAGGAAGCAATCAATGTTTATTTGCCATGAGGTCAAACATTTGTTGCCAAAAGTCTTTAATTTATCAATGATTAGATCTAAATGCACATCAATGTTTTGGAATTAAATTTTTTTTGTTTCTATTGGATTGATACAATTGAGGAACATGAAAAAAATTTATGTTATCATTCACATTAGTAAGTAATTATACAATAATAATAAACAAGCTATGCAAACTATGCTCATAACTTATTGGAGAAAATATTGAAGTTATTTGTTAACAAATTGAGCACATGCTTTTAAGATCAAAATTGAACCATGTGTTGTCAATGTGCTTTTGTGCCGTCTCAACTACCACATGCCTTATAATAAAACCATGTCCACTCCTATTTTTCATGATGGGATACTAAAAGTTCAAAAATTTAATCATTGAACAACAAAAACATAACCACTTGAAGTAATATTGGAAAGTGACATAAATTTTATCAATTTTTCAATCCATTTTTACAAAGCTACCCAAGTTCTAAAATCATATTAAAAAACCAATTACATATTTTTTTCATTTTCATTCTTTCCTTTGTACGATATGAAGCAACACAACTACCACCACAATCTTCAAATAACATCTTGTATTTGGGATCATTCCGACTAATATGTTTAATGCTACCGAAAGGGTTGTTTTCTACAAAAGTGGGAACATTGAGTCTTGAAGATTGAAGAGCCTCCACGTAAGGCAGAACATCTCCCAACAAATAATTATTTTTATTTCCAATAAAGTTATTGAATGTCTCGTCGCCATGATGTTCTCCTGAAACATAACCGACATCATGTATCATTGAAACTTGTTAAACGGGCATATAAGAGGCACTAAATGTGTGACCAGCTTTGACATCCACTTCCTGGACTAGGGAAAAATCGATATTTATATCCAAAACATAGAAATCATCTAATGCACAAACAGTTGTGCCCTCAACCCAATCCTTGGCATCTTGAGGATATTTTTTTGAAACATGATCAATTTCATCTATGCCCGAAACATGAATCGAAATTATTTTTGGGTCCAACTCAAAACCAATAAGAACCGGCTTGCCAAATTGTTTGAGTTTGTCCTTGCTTGTGTTAAAATCTCACAGAGCTTTCATGGTTTCATTCACATTCGTAACTTGATTTTCCTAAACATGGATGACATTCACTTTTTTGAAAACTAAAACATGAACCTCTAAAACTTGGATATTCGAAACTTGAACCTTTGAAACTTGGATATTCGAAACATGAACTTCTGAAACTTGGACCTCCAAAGTTTCAATGTCCAAAACTTGAAGTTTCGAAGCTTGAACTTTCAAAATGTTGACCTTTGAAAGTTGCAAATTTTTCATATGAAAGAGATGATGGTCTCTCACCGGTAAAACATTGTTAAGGATCATTAAAACTTGAGGTGTGATTTTTAAAACACGATGATTCGTTGGTGAGACATGTTTCAAGGTATTTACATCTACCATATCCACATCTGCTTTCACATCCTTTAGGTTATGCTCTATTTTGGATGTTTTTATGATGTGAATTTCTTGTTTTTTGACTTGCTATTTGTTCAAGCTTTCTACTTCATTTCTTTCATGGACTTTGATGCCTCAACTAGCAACCATGAAGTTAGACGGTGTTTCCAAGGATAACATTGTTGGAACACCTTCGATTGAGAGTTGAGTTGGGAGCAAGGAAACACATATTTGTTTTACCACCTTGTCGAGGGCAAACACAACTTTGTGGGGGGGACTAATTGAAGCATCTGGAACTCAAAGCACACCTCAATGCACGTTTATCCATCCCATGTCTATTTTCATCAAAGATATCTCCTTATGTTGAAAAGCGAAGCTTCCCTTTGTTCCTGATTTGTTTATTCCCAAATTTCTTGGAACAATGTAATATCTTTGCACACCATATCCTTTACTACCCTAATATGTACAATAGCAAAAAATAATGACATCTTGGATAGATTATCCGATGGTGACATGAGCCTTTCATACATAGCCTTTATTTCTTCGTCCTTAATACCTTCTTGAATTTCTTGTCCCCCAAACATAAGATGACCTTTTTGCTTTAATATATCTAGGCCGAATGATATTCCCTTATCTTCATCTTTCTAATGGATGCCTTATTAGCGCCTTGGAGTGGGCAAGCACAACTTCTTTATCGAACGAATGCTAGAAAAAAACCTTTATTAGTTGAACTTCCCAAGGTACATTCTTGAAAGGTGTTTTCCTCCGTAAAAGAATACTTGTAATTATTTCAACCTTTGTGGAAGAATGCAACCAAGGGAGCTCATGCCTCTTTATCACAAGTAAACATTTGTCATTACTAACAATATGCCATAAAGGATTCCAATCCCACTTTATAGCTTCAATTTTTCTTACATTGGCCACATCAAACTCCTTGAAGCATTTAACAATAAAACCAAACCTTTGTTGTCTTAATAAATCCATGTGGTCATTCTTTGTTTCATTGAACCATTGTAAGCATTTATGATACTCTAAAAGTTCATGCAGGGAATCGGCCAATGATTGTGTGTCACCAGCTTCCAAAAGGTCCATTGTTTAAGAGATTGTAATAACAACTTCATCTCCATGTTTAGCTTTCATTCAACCCAATAATGAAAAATGTATTAACATACACATAGCCAACATAAGAAACATATGAGAAATAAATAAGAATAACAATTAACATGTTACTTAAATCAAGATTCTATGTTACTTAACCAACTCCATTGAAACATGTTATGGGCATGTTTCAAGGTATTCATGGCATGATGGAAACATGGCATTGCCATGTTTCAGAATACAAGGAGTGGTTATGTTTCAGGGAATTGAAACATCTACCATGGCACCTTTTGAAAACTTAAAAATGGAAAAGAACAAATGAAACCTAGGGAGAACATGAATGTGAAATAGAATATGAATGAATATACTAGACACGAATCTTTAACCTTAAGTGATGTTGAAACACCAATGATGGAAATTTTCAAACACACATATGTATTCGAAACATAAATATGGAATGAAGGTTGGACTAAGTGACTAAAGTGACTATGAATGCATATGTTGAAAATCAGATGTAAATGTGAATGTATTGCAATGGATCAATATAGTAAGAGTAATTGAGTATCACTTTGTTTCATTGCATGAACTTTTCGAATGTGTAGTAGGAAATAATGTTGAAGTTTGGATCTCGAACAAAGATACCCAAACTCTTTGTAATTTTTTAAAATTTTGTGTTCTCTAGTCCCAATCAAAAAGATTACATTGTAGTGGATGCCAAACGCCTGGTGTTTCTATGACTTTCCCAAGAAACATTGGTTTCTATTTCGAGAATTCTTAAAACACAATATCAACTTGTCGCCAAACTTTGTTCTTGCAAAGCACCCTATCAAGCTCTAATTCTTTCTTCCTATTGCCATTGTTTCTTTCTAGTTTTTTGGGAGTTGATGTTGGGGTATGTAATTCCTCTGGATTGGTACCCAAATTTCTTAATGGTCAAGTTATATTTTAAATGTTTGTTTGTTTCGACTCTTCACTCTTCAGATCGTGATCTGAATGTAGAGACCCTGGCAAGTAAATGTGTTAAAAGATGAAACATATTATACCACAAAAGAATGTTAATTAAAACCTATTAGAACATGACAATAGCACAATTGAAACATGGCTTTTAAAAATCGCTAGATTTTATTTTAGGTTTGTTGACTGTGAAAGTTGAAACATGATCGCATCCATGAATGAATGATGAAATTTTCATGGACATGTTTTGAAACATGATAGTTGTTGAGGAATTTGTAATTTTCCACTGAAACATGTATAAAACTTACCTACCGATATCATAACATGTTTTTTTGAAATTGTTAAAATGTTGAAACATGGAATCTAATTCGAAACAATGACTGAAACATGATTTTTTGTTAGAGAAATTTGAAACTTTTGGAATTTTGGGGAGAAAAAGGAAACTCATTATATCAAAACATGTTTCACATGGACTAATATGGGTTGATTTTCAATTGAACATTAAAAATTAGATTAATACTTTGCGAACATTTTACAATTGTTAATTGAATTTTGTCAAAACTTAAGGAAACATTATAATGTTGTAGATTCAAATAGAAAAGGTGTGATCCAATACCACTGTGTTGCAATTTTTCCCAAGTGTTAGGTTTTGGTGAAGCAAGGTGCTTGAGAATTTTTTTTTGTTTTGAAATTTATTTGACTATTTGGCTTCCATGTTTTGTGAGGCATTTCTTATGGACAACAATGAATTTGTTTTGAACTTCCTCACAAATATCCAAGGGTGGGGTTTTTTTCTTTTTATGCTTGTGTTCAAACACCTATACTGGTTGTAAAGTTAATATAGTTGAAGGGCGACTACTACTTGGATTCGACAATGCATTTGCCTTCACCTTATATTCCAGAATGTTTCCACCCTTCGCAAGATACACACCCCCGTTGCATTTCTTAATGGTGGGTACAACTTTAATTTGAGAAGATTCCCTTCAAAATTCATAGTTTTGTCACACCCTTTCTTTTAGTGCTCATTGATCCTCATCTTTGAGTTTTTCTTACAGTGACAATACACATAAATAAACTCCTTCATGTCCTTTCGGCAATGACTATGGCATTCTTTAAGTAATCGCATCCATTCTTCACAAATGTAGGTTTCCATGAAAACTATTTTGTTTATTTCATTATCATGTTTATTGTTTCGCTTTCCATGTTTCCTCTCTTCTATCAGGACTAATTTGACTATGTGCTAAAAATAATGGAAGATTGGAAAAAGGGAGTGTTATGCCTAAATTGCCTTACATTTGCATTGGAAGAAGAAAGAAAGCTCACAGTTGGAAGAAAACCAAAAATATATACAAAGAAACTAAACCCTAACTGAATTGAAACTTGGGTGTGCTTGTTCGTTCATTGTGATGATTGACACGTGATGCATCCCGCTTATAATCAATTCCTACCTAAACTTTAAAACCTATTCCATTACTTTCATTAATTGTCCTAACAGAGTAGTTTGGCAAAAATTAGAAAAAATGTGGGAAAGTTGAAAAAGGTTTAAAGCGTCATGGATGGGTCATGGGGCATGGATGGGGATTGCATGGGGGAACATGGAAAATGGGCGCATGGGGCCCAAACATAGCTCTTGAAACGTTACATGTTTCGGTGGGGATATGTTTCGGGGGTTCAAGTTGCCCAAACATTGAAACACGTGTTGGGTTGCCCACTTAAACTTGACATGTTTCGGTGGGTGGTTGGTTTCAAGGTTCATGTTTTGTGGCACATAGTTTTTGACCGACCAAAACCAACACTAGGTTGCCATTGAAACATAACATGTTTCCATGTTGATTTGCTTTGAGGCCTTCATTGCCTATGTGTGAAAACTTGCGCTGAACTACTTCAAGGTGAGTGACACATTTACAACTTGTTGTTGAAATAACATCAAGGGATTTTATGTCAAGAAAGGGTCTATGTGAATATCTATTAACTACATGGGTGTATAATGCATTTGGCTATTTGGTGATTTAGGTTGAGTTTGACTGATTGTAACAAAAATGGTCAAGTATTTTGAATGGTTAGTGTATTCTATATTGTTGGAACATCTTTAAATTTCTAAAGGTCATTTTGGAGTTGGGTAGAAAACCCTTAAATGCAATCAACGCAACCATTCATGTATTTCCAATGGCAAGTTTTCAAATCAAGTCATTTGGCCTTCTTGTGCCCATTATGGGTTCCAATTGGTAAAGTTTGGTCTTTTAAAGGTATTTGATGAAAACTTGACCATGAACATTTTATATAAAATTCATTCATAAATCACATCTCTATGAATTAAACATAATTAACTTCAAAATTAAAATTAAATAATGCATTAATACCCATTATATTAAATACATTGAAAGGTAATCACCATCCATTCACAAAAAAGTTAAGGTATTTTGTTGATTGGACAATAATTTGACATATTCATCACATTCTTGACATCCTTGTGGTGCATCATTAAATATATTGTTAAAATATTCAAAAGATGCATGCTATTGCCACATACCAATCATGATTATTTTTTAAACCATCATAATGAACCCATTTTCTTATTTTGCTTCAAAACATTTGAATGTTTTTCAACTTAAACAAAATTTTCTTCATCACACAATACATTCAAGATATTCCTTAATTAAGTTTCTGAAAATCTATTGGTATGATTTTGATGTACTTGCCTTTGGATTACAAGATTTCCAAATTGGATTTTTAAATTTCCTCTATTGCACAAAATTACATACTTGTGATATTTTTAATCAACTACAAAATATCATTAAGATCTATTTTTTGTGTAAATTGACACCCAATTGTGTACTACTTTGGATTTTTTCAACACTTCCATACCCAAATATCTTGTCTATAATTTTTTATTTATGAACAACCATGTTTTCTTTGCAAAATGATGATCCATACTTAATTTAAAAAGAGAAATTTGTAAACTTGTTAATGTGACTAATGGATTTTTGGAGTTGTTGCATCATAAATCCAAAACACAACCCAAGCATGAATGCAAAAAAAAGCTTGAAAGATACATTATGTGGTTGTGTAGTGATAGACAATCGAGAGGTCATTTATCCTTGTTTTTAGGAATTCAAATTTTCAAGCAACGTGTTAATGTTGCATTTCAGTGTGCTTTAGCCTCTACTATAGGGAGGAAGATTGTGTAGGGTGATGCTTGTTCTAGACCTTCCATTTCTATTAAATCTCACGATTCGCATACATGTGACATTAGAAGGGCCGTGGGTGAGATAACTTCCTACCATGAGAAGGACTAACTCTCTCCCTTTTTTTGGTTCTTATGGGTTGTTTGTTTTTTGGCCTTCCTTTGTTGTCTCCCTTGTGATGGTTTTGGCCATCAATCTTTTATTAGATTTTTTGTGGACTGTTGTGTAGCCATCAATTTAAGATCTACAAATGACCATATCAAATCTCACTTCATTTGCATTTGGTTTACATATCAAAGTTCGTATGGTCGTTTATGGCATCAAAATTTTTGTGACTCCTCCATTCTTTGTGTATATGGGCTTTTAATTGTCTTGTTTTCAATCCATACATAATTTCATTCTAATTAGGTAAATTCCATGTAATGTTTTAAAAAATTCTTCTCTCACTATAAAATTGTTGGAAAATCAAAGGTTACCAAGATGTGGAAGAAATAACTTTAGTGAACTCGAGTCCAATTTTAGTGTCAAAAACTTCATCCATTAAATTTTTAGGAGTCTTGTCACAAAAATTAAAATGTTCAACGAAAAGGCATGCACAACCAAAACTAACTAAGATATAAATGATTTTAATCCATCAATAAATTGGAAGTACTTCCAAACTTCAAACCTAGTCAATGTAAAAAAAATTCCCATATCTACCTACCTAGCTCATCACCTACCTTGTGCACTTCCAATATTCACTTCAAAAAAACACTTCTCATACCATGTATCAGGCATAAGCCACAACACCATCCACAATTGAAAATTGAAAGTTGTTATGGTCATGCAAAAAATAATGTACAAGTTTTAAGTTTGCTACTTTTTGAGTCTTATGTTTCACAAGTGGTCTACATCCTACATTTTCTATTAAGTCTTTTTGACATCCATTACTAAAGATGCTTTCATATCGGAATTGCAAATGCACTTGGTCATGGAAGTGAAGATTCTTGTGCACATTGTGCACTCATTAGAAGTGACGTTGTGTTGCCATCTATTAATTATGACAAGAAGATAATGTTCAAGCTTGCATACACAACTTTCCTGGCAACCACTTTGACTCAATGCTTTGATTTTTAACAAATGGATTTTTTTATTAAAAGAAGAAGATCACATCATGTGTAGATGTTCAAGTTCAATAAGGGCTTGCCACAATTATTGCAAGCTAATGGAAATTGCCTCACACATGTAAACTTTGAAATCATGGCAATAAAATATTGATACATATTGAGATATTTAACAATACAAAAACATAGATAATTTATGACTAATTTAAACTCTGAAAACTTGCAAATTTGATCCTACTACAATGTTTTATTATTTCATATATCACTATGGATGTTATATGGTTTAAAAATTGTTTATATCTCATATAGTTTTTCTGAAGCTGCTAAATTATATTGGAAAATTAGTTCCAATTAAATCCAATATTAAAAACTTGATATATAGGTTGGAAACCTCTTTCCTTTCCATTGGGTTTATGATAAGTTGAATATAATCTTTGAGGAACTAAAAATATAATAAAAGGTGGTTGACAATCATGTATTAAAATGGTTAATGTTTGAAGATGGAAAGCATACTTTTATAATAGAACTTCAATCAGATAAGCTTGTTTGAAATTGACATTCTGTGACAAGCGGCATGTTATTTTACCTCTCAAAACTCATTTTGTAAGGGTGAAAGCAATCAAGGTAGACCAACCTTTTGAAACATAATTAAAACATAAGCAATGGGTAGCAACATGCGCTCAGTGCTTGCTATCAAATGGTCACAGCAACAAATCACTAAATTGTGATTGTTCGTAATATCATTACATCTTAATATTGATCTTGTTCAATAGATGGAACCAAGTCTCCCATCCTACTGTTGGCCATTGAAGAAATTGGGTAATTCTGCACTCTCCCACTTCAAGCATTCAGAGGCCACTTCTGTTGCAACTGTTGACAGTTCTTGATTACTGCCTGAAGTGTTCATCGGGTGAGTGCCTGTGTGGTTTGACAGATGCTTCTTAAGGAAGAAAATAAGGTCACATGTTTCTAGCTTGTTGGACACTAGTCATTGGGAAAGGCATAGTAAACCCACATTAGGAAATAAGTGATGCAGCCACATGTATCTTTGACTGAGGTGTAAGGGTAAAAATCACCAAAGAGCACGATTGAATCTGAGATACACAGAGAACCACAGACTCCAAAAGAAAAGTTCCAGAAATGAATGCTTTTCATTCATGCTGTAAATAACAGAGGTGCAGGGGCACCTGAAGCCAGAGCTGAAATGTTTTGGGGAAGGGTTAACTAGGAGGATACCACGGTACACCTGTCCCATTCAAGTGTCCATTCCCATGCACACTTACACCATTGGTCATGGGCATCCCGACAGCTATGGGAGGGGGAGCCCCAAAAAGGGCTATATGAGGCTGAATAGGTGAGTGGCTCACTATAGTGTCCATATTGACTGGCAGAAGCTCCATGTTCCCACCCCCTCTATGTTGCTGCAGTGTGCGCACAGACCTCAAGCCTTCATTGTGGATTCGGGCAAGTGTCTCTAACTCACTTTGAGAGAGAGCTTCCAATCCTGCACCATAGAGTGGGGCATGCCTCGACATCTCCTCTTGCAAGGAGGCCTCTAGTGTACGAATATAGTTCTGGAGCACCCATGCAACATAACATTGAGTAGTGAACACAACGAATTTTTAAAAACCTAGTTCCAAACAAATCACCATGATCTGGTAAACTGGAGATTTTGATGGGATCTGGCAACACAAAGACAGTTTGTAAATGCATCACTGGTCAACCTTTCTGCCTATCTACCCATTAGGCAACTGGAAGGTGGTTTAAGCAGTTCATGAGGGTAACCCATCACAAGTGCCCAGGGAAGATGTGGTTTTAGAGAACAAAAATTGCAAGGAGGAACATGATGAATTGACTACCCTATCTGCCAAGTACGAGAAGGGTTTGCAATGGTGATTAACCCATTTAACTACATGCATGGCAGGTGTTGCATTGGCTTCCGAAACAATAAAAACAATCAAAAGAGAGAGGGGTGGTACCTGGCAAGCATGTTGCTTGGCCTCCATGCCATCAATGTAAGCTTCACAGCGCATGACCTGTTCCTCCTTCTCCCTAAGCCCACCCTCAGTTTGTCCCACTGTCTGGGTTAGCCGGCGAACCTCATTTTCAAGGGACTGCCGGATTTCTTCCCTAGTTACTGACTCATTGGCATACCGCTTGATGTCCTCGTCGAATCGTTTGCGGGCTGACTCAGCATTTTTCAACCTCTCTGCTAGCATGTTCTTCTCTTTCATTACCCTCTGCAGATTCCAACTCATGGTACATCAATCATAAAGCCCAAAAGGTGTAGTGCAATATCATTTATCCAATTGCCCTCATCATGAGCCTGTAGATGGCAGAAAAGACGACACCCAAGAACCAAAATCAATTCATTGAAAGGCATACCTTGAGCTCATCACGCTTGCGAGATTTGAGTTGAGAGAGTTGAGAATCAGAGTCTCTTAGCCGCTCCTGCTGCATTTTCTTCTCTGCTAGAAGCTTTCCTATCTCTTCATCACGCTCAGAACGAACCCACTCCAGCTGGTTCTCTGCTTCCAGAAGCCTATCTGCCATGTCTTTGACCTCACGAACAAGACGGTCCACCTCCCCTTTCATCTCCGCCTACAAGAAAAGTGAAACCAAGGATGCAAGAGCATTTACAATGATATCTCTAGGCATGTCCCTGGAGATCAGCACTACCCTCATGTATGGCTACTGGAAAAGCCATCAAAATGAACCCACAGAGCTACTTAACCAGCCAAGAAACAAAACCCTACAAAATTCCAACAGTTGCTCAAGACATTTTCTCACATGCACATGGGGAAGGACTTCACTACCAGCATATGTTCCTCAAAAGGCATTCATCAACCAAATTGAACACACCTTCAAGTGGCTTTGAGCCACATCAGCATCAGCCAGTCTTTGTGACAGTAAGGCCTTTTCCTGAGAGATCCTAGAAACTTCTGCTTGTTGCTCAATTCTTATTCGGACAATATCGTCCTCTCGTGACCGTAACTGCTGCCAAAGCATATTCCGCTCTGAAATTGCAGTTTCAGCTACCTTGCGCATCATGCTTAATATTGGACGGGCAGTGCCTTCCTCTTCCCGGACCAAAAAAGTAAGTATGTCCATCCGAATTTCTACTTCATGAGGGTTACTTGTGCTGCTGTTTGTCCGCTCCACTAGACCTTGGAGCATACGCTCCCTGTAGCTTTCATCCCTATACAATTTGAACATCACAGCATACAACATAGAGATAAATTCACGGACCCGAAGGTCATGAGAAAGGACCAATGCCTCTGCTAGCTGGAGAACTCCCAGGAAGTCATGGTCATCTTCCACGGGATGTGAAAAGTCAACTCCTTCACTTGGTATCCCTGACATCAAGGGGTCTTGAATGTGTACAGAAGCAGCACTAGTTCCCAACCGGGAACCCAGTAACAGCCTTTCAGAACGCCGTCTCTCAAGCACCATAACAACAGTTTGTTCCCCAAAGGCCCCACGAGCAATTGCACGCTCAAAGACAGCTTGGGCATCCACTCTCAGGGGTGGCACTGTCAGCATCTCCACCAAAATATCCACATCAACAATCCTCCAACAAGCAGCTGCCACCTGTTCAGCTGCTGCCTGCAGTCCAGATGGAATCAATCAGAATGGGATCAACCAGAGTGACAACCAACACATATTGCTCTCATGTTGAGGAAGTAATCAGCACACATATAGACCAGCACTTTCACTAACTAGAAAAATAGGAATCAACCTGCAGCTGCGAGGCTGCACCTCCACCATCACACAGATTTCCAAAGACAAGGGCCACTCCTGAAGATGCAAGGTCCACTTCCCAGCACTCTGAGTCATTATCAATATCACGTAGGAGAGCTTCAGCAACGTCTGTGGAGCTGCATATTGTGCTTCGCACCACATCCAGAACATGAGGAGAGACAGCTGGGCCCAATTTCTTTAGCCTTCTCCGAACTGCTGAAGCCTGTATACACACATATGCAGAACTCTCTACATCATTATCAGGTCACTTGAACAACCATGCTCATCTATGCAGACTCACCTAGCCTTCTCAGGGAATGCCCAGTTCCTGCAATCAGCTTCACTTTCTTACAGCACCAGCCTATGACAAGAATGTGAGGTTTGCATCTTCAGGACATACCGCATGAGGCAATTGTTGACATTCAGCTGCTGCCTTGAAGATGAAGCTCATAGCAGCCGCTAGAGGCTCATCATTTGATTCCGGTAGAGCATCCAGTGCTTGCTGCAAGATGTGCTGCCAGACCTCGCTACCAACATCCAACTGACTTAGTGCTTCCAATACCTGGAAATGACAGATTCTGTGTTTTAAGTGTCCATGTAACACATTGAGACATCTTCATTTCTGCTGGAATAAAATATAGTTCCTCCAACAACTTCTCTGACATCCAGATCAACTTCTGCAAATATTACATAGCCTTGTGAGAACAGGACTCAAAGCTCAAGCAGACATACAGGTAGATGCAAAGTGGGTTCCGCATCTGGCTTTTGGAGATGTTCCAATAGAGCATATGCAGCTAATGAGTGCTCTGAAAAGTCAATAAGCTTTGGCACAAGTGCAATCAGATCTGGCTGCAAGTGCTTGGGAGCCTTCTCCAGCACCAGTGAAATCTTCTGCACTGATTGTGGCCTGCGCCGTGGCTCAGGAACTCCTTGTGGCACTGCCTCCTCTAATGTCCTCAGAGAATTCACAATAAGTCCGAGTAGCTCATCAGACTGCTCTGGCCACTTAGGCTGGACATAAGACATCCACAACATATGAGATGAGTGCAATGTACTACAACCACGAGCACAAGTTCAAAATAGAGTGATAAAAAACAAAACAGAGATTTTTCATCAACTTGACCTACAATCAGCTCTCAACATGCTCCTAAAACTGCCAGGAAAGAGAAAGGCCACCTTCTGCATATTGTTGCTCTCAGTTGTGCTTTGCATGAATGATTCCTGTCCAAAAGAAGGTTCAGAGTGCAAAGAGGACACAGAACAAGCCGCAGCCCTTCCCACCAGCAAATCCACAGCTGACGAGTCACTGCTTTGCACTGCCTGTGTTCCAGAAGCTCCATCAACCCCTACTTCAAGACGCTGCTTCATTGGACTCAGCCCACCTTCCCGTGTATCCACAGCTGAACCACCACTCCGCCAGTCAAGTCCGACCGCAACTACTGGTTTACTAGCCTGCAGTTTCCGAATATAAGAAGAATTGAGGACGAGATTTCACACTGAAAGATTCCCCACTGAAAGCCCTGTTCCCGAATCACATTATTTCAAATGTCAGCACAGTTGCTACTTGACTGTTGAATGCCAAGCTTGCAACCCAGTACTGTCGGAAATTTCACATTTCAAGTTTCCAAGATCATTCCATACATTCGTAGTAGAAAGCATTTTCCCTGTTCCCAACAGTGCTGTGGCAGCCAATTGCCCCTATGCCCACCAACTAAAGAGAGAGGAACATGTGTTCAGGTTCAAAGCCCAAAATAGACTGTTCATTATTACTGCTCTTTTAGTCCTCAGAGTAGGCATCCAAGAAATGCCACTTGATTCCTCTGTGCACTAGTTTAAACCGCTGATTCAAAAGAAGGGGGTTCCAAATCTGAAGAGAACCTCTCACAAAAACATCTGTTAGTCAGGATCCTTCCCAAGGGACAGGTGCTTTAGTTGCTGCTGGTCACCTGGGAAGTAGATATCACCTTGGAGCAGCCTATCCTTGAGATCTGGTACAGGGTTCCAACTGTGTGGTCCTCAGGTGAGTATGTCCTAAACACTTGGTCACAGGAAAGGATGCTACTTACACTGTTTCCATCGGATAGACCTCCTCTTGTCTTGGGATCACTTTGATGCTCACCAGACTTCTTTGCCTCAGATGGTTGACAGCATTCAACCATGATATCAAGAAGCAGATCTACAATAGCTTGCTGTAGCACTTTCACACCCATTAGCAGGTTCATGAGGCTGGGTGATGCAGCCTCCCCCTTTCCAAGAGTGTTCTTCCCCCCCACATTTGCTGATGTGATTTTTGTTGGCAACAGCAAGCGCTTCACTTTCACTGGATCATCTAAATACACTCTCAAACCTGCAAAGTTGGTAGCAGAGTCAAATTGGCACCGGCAAAGAAATCCATCGTGAACAAATAGAAAATCTACTGAATGAAAAAGCAGTCTCAAGCAGTTATAACACCAACCTGCCAGGAAGGCTGCAACTGCCCCAGCATCCATCAACAGTTTCTCACGCAACATGACCTGGAGTTGTGAGGGGTCCAACAGAAGAGGAGGGCTGTCACCATAGCTCAAATGAAATCCTGCCCGAGCTAGTAAACTTTGAAATATGTCTTCTTCATCACCACTGATGCCATCACTATCATCCGAGTCTAAGAGCTCATCTGGGTCTGTGGAAAGTGCATCCTGTTCATCATCAGAAACCAACACCTGCCATCATAACATCATGGCACACAAGGGAGAAAGTGTTAAAAACAAACCTATTGCAGCTCATTGGAAACAAACTTCAATCTTATCTTCACAATTCAAGATTCACTTTGCACCCAGAGAATTCTAAGCTTACCTCAAGGTCAGAAAATTCAAACCATGGACAGCAGTCCAGGATCTCACAAACAAATACTACTGTGTCGCGCACCAAGAAGCCTGCATCTGGCTCCACCATATCCGAAACCTTCATGAATTGAAGGACTGAGTTGTTCCAAGTCTTTGTGCAAATGGAAGATTCCTTCCATACTGTGCGATCTGCATGCTTCTGATTAACCACTGCCATGCGGTACCTGACCCAAAAGTTCCGATCGGGGTCTGCTCCAATTGATTGGTCACTCTCTAAATAGATGCAGAGCGTGTCAAAGGATTCATATACACCTGGATCAAGTAATAGGCCACTAAACATGAGTGTTCCCCAACAAATTCAGACTACAGGGCATGGGGAGAGAAAGGAGCACATCCATCACTATCACTTCTGTCCAGCAACAAAGCTATGAACCAAGCATAAGAAATTTACTGCAAAACTCATTAAGCCACGTGGGTCGAGCACAACAAAAAGAGCCAAAAATTAAATCTTAGCATACAGCCCTATGGGACCTTCTCTTAGTGCCACTTTCTATGAGAGGCATGCATTTTTCCAATGTGTTGCAAAGCATATGGACCACCCTGGGCTCCAGATGGAAAGTGGGGCTTATTTCTGATCCTTGGTGAGGAAAAAACAGGTTTGTGGTTCTTATTTGTGCTATAACACCTACTGGATGAGGTACCGTGACTGTAATATGATTTTGTAAAAGGTTCCCTGCCAAACTAATAATCCCTTGAGGAAAATTGCCTTTCGCACCTATACGAAGCTCACAGCCACCAGCCTGAAAAAACTTGCTGAAAATTTTGCGTGTCTCCATGATCTCCTTGAATGCCAGAAAGTTTTCAACCCGCCATGTAAAGGTTCCCCGGTTAACAATCCTGCCGGTCTCATTGCCTGCACCTGCTGCACCTGAAGCTGTTGAAGGGGCATCACCTTCATATTCCAGAAGCTCTAACATTGTTGAAGTTTCCTTCAGGATGAGTACTTCTGCTGAGAAAACCACCACATCTTGAACAAGAAAGCCCGAGTCTTGGTCAAAGAGGCTAGTCAGTGTGACAAACTCACGCCATCCCCAGTCTTTTGCTGCCTTTGAGTAACGGTTTTGAGACTCCTTTGTAACTGAGCGTTCATCAGTCCGTTGGTTCACAACAGACAGTCGATGGCTCACAAAGCAACTCCAGTCTGCAGGTGTGTTGCGAGGGTCCGTCACTTCCAGAAACATTGACAAGTGGCATGGTGGTTGTGATTGACCTGACACACCAGTGACAGATAGTTCAAGCAATGTCAAAACCACACCTGCAGATGCTGCAAGCATTTTACTGATAACTAGGATTCTTGACCCTGTAATGATACAGCAAGAAATACTCCTGGGTGACAGACACATCAGCTATCATATACTATTTTGGGGAGCTCCTTGAACAACCTACAATGCTGCAACATAAAAGGTATTGCCCAACCAATTGTAGAAAGAGCTGTCCCCAAAATCAAAACAGGCTATTCACAATTTGATATATGACCAATCCTGAACATGACTGTCCTGAAAGCTAAACACAGGGAAAACCTACTGGCAAACCAACCCACATGACAGAAACCCAGAAAGTTGAACACCTGAGATGTAGTGTTACTTAGTATACAACCCTAAACTGTTGGTGTATTCAACCCAAGCCAAAACTACACATGGCAATGGAAGCCAAGACTACCTCGAGGGTAGACAATAAGCCGACAATCTCGGTTGCCAACTTGAAATCGTCGGCTCTTGATGCACAACCCTGTGATTTTCCGTTTCTTTAAGAGGTCCTTGAGGCGTGTGAAATTTTCAATCCGCCATATGAATTTGCCTTGGTAACCATCAGCCTTCTTAGCACTTGGCCTCACACTCATTGGGCCTATGTTCTTTGAGACTGTGCTAGACTCCTTGATGACATGGAACGATGCACTAAACACTGCAGTGTCATCAATCAAGTACCCCATCTCAGGCGTGATAAAGTCCGCCATCTTCATGTAATCGTTCCAGCCCAAGCTTGTGTTGTCACCACTTCTGTTGTCAGCAGCAAACCTGCCATATGAATCCCGGTGCATGTGGTTCATTCCCACTCGTTGGTTTAACACTGACATTCGAAACAAGCACCAGCAACTGCGTTCGGGAACACTTGATTTCTCTGTATCTTTGCTCTCCAAGCACATGGAGAGGTAATCAACCCCACTTACAGATGACTGGTACACACTTAGTCTCAGATTACACTCTCCTGCTGGAAACACAGGGCTCATGATTTTCTGTGTTTTAATCATCTCCTTGAAGAGTGACAGATTATGTACTTTCCATGTGAATTTTCCACTCAGAACTTCGGGGACGGGCCCAACATTTGCAGGAAACTCGTTCTCTCTAGAAAATGAGACAGACTCGTGGAGAATTAAAATCTCTGCTGTGATGAGAACAGATTCGCTGATCATAAATCCACCCTTTCCATCTATGACTGTTGAAGAGGGTGTAAAATCACACCATCCATGCGACTTCTTCTTGCCAGAGAAACGGTGCCATGAGTCTCTTTGAATGGATTTGGTTTCATCTCTCTGATTAACCACACATAATCTGTAGCTTGCAAAGCAATCCCACTTGGATGATGAAGAGCCTCTAGGGTCGGTAATCTGTAAGTAGATTGAAAGGTAACCTGGCAATGCTTGCGAATCACCTCGCGGGTAAACCAGAAGACGACAATCGTATCCTCCCACCTCAAAGTATCGACTCCACAAAGCTCGTGCTTTCACTTTTGCAAACTGCACAATTGTCCACTTACAAGCAGCCGCGTGTTCGCCTTTCTTCTCCACGATCACAGACTCTTGTCCTCCTTCTCGAGGCTCATCGCCATTCTCCCCGCCTCGTGCCACACCACTGCTAACCTTTTCCGCCCCCCTAACCGATATGAGGGAAGAATTTTCCATTGCACCTACTCCCCTGGATGTAGCAGTAGTAGTGGCAACGGCCGACGATTCCAACACAGCAGCAACAACGTCCTCCTGTGTGTGGTTCATACTTAGCGATTTAACAAAAAACCCCCCTTCAAACAAAGCTCCACGCCACCGCCACCGCCACCGCCACTATGACCGTCATCATCATCCTGTGCAGCACAGCTTGCTGCACAGGCTCCCAACAAAACACACACAACAACAAATACCACAAAACACTTCTAACCCTAAAACCCCTAACCCTAACTCCTTACTCAAGGGAAAGGCAGGGAGGGGGGGTGTCTTTCTTTACTGCTCCTCGGCACCAAACCCTAAACTTTCAATTTCAACACAAGAAAACCTTAAATAAGTTTTGATCATCTCTCTCTCTCTTCGCAATCCGCGCTCCTTTTCGCTTGCATTTTGCTTGCTCCAAAAACTGTGATTGAAGCGCTCCTTCCATGTATCCACCTGTTTGCTTCAGTTTGCGATTGCAATAGACGAGAAATCCAAGTCAGATTTGCTCACAGAAATGGAGGCCGGTTGGGGGGGTGGTGGGAGGCGGACTACTGACTGTGGGGCAGGAAATGCCCATTTTTATGCGCATTGAAGAAAGCAGCGTTGTGTGAGATAGATCGGTCATAACGGTGCAGGAAGGTGGGGTATGATCGCCACTGCTCGCCAAAGGGTCGCCAACTACCAAGAGCCTTTGTCGCCATGTTTCGCCCAGGGCTGTAAAAACTGAAAACGTTGGTGAACCCCCCACCCCCCTCTTGCTGCACAACGGAGAAGCGAGGATGCACATCCATCCGTTTAGAAGCAATTTAGCTAAACATCCATCCGTTTAGGAATGAAGAGGGAGCAGCAATTTAGCTAAACATCCATCCATTTAGGAATGAGGAGTAGCAGCAATTTAGCTAAACATCCATCCATCCATTCAGGAATGAGGAAGGAGCAGCAATTTAGATAAACATCCATCCATTCAGTATTGAGGAGGAACAGGTCTTTAGCCAAACCACTCATTCATTCAAGAACAAGGAGGATCAGGAACTTAGATATACATTCATCCATTCAAGAACAAGGAGGATCAGGAACTTAGATATACATTCATCCATTCAGGAACAAGGAGGATCAGGAATTTAGCTAAACATTCATCCATTTAGGAATGAGGAACAGAAATTTTACCTAAAATTGGCATCCATTCAGGAATGACGAGCAAGAGTTTAGGTGAACATCCATTCGGGATTGCGGCTAAGCCTCTGGAAACCGTTCTGGAATGAGGAGCAGCAGGAAATCAACTAAACATCCATCCATTCAGGGATGAGGAGCAGGAATTCACCTAAGCCTCCATCCATTCATTCCATCCATTTTAGAGATCTTACTACCTTGTAGTCTAACACATCAACAAGGATCTAGAATATTAATTAAATTACTACTTCAAATATTAATTAACTTTTTAATAAATTCTACACTGAAAAGTTCAAATTAATTATTAATTTTGAACTTATGAACTAAATAGGACATCTATTTAATTATTCATTATTAATAATTAGATAATTGAATTTGTGAAATTTTAAGTACTATTTTTATAAGCAACGTAACAATTAATTTTTATTTATTTATTTATTAGTTACCATAAATCTTGATTAATATATATTAGTGATCAGGTAATTAAATGAAGAAATTTAATTAATTAATAACTAACCTATTCATTATTTATTTATAGTTTGTAGGTTGATTAATAGCTTGAAATGAAAATTTATTGAATAAATCAATAAAGATTGAATGTTATATAAAAAATATTTAATTGGTTGAATAAATTGATTACATTATTAATTTAAATGAAAAAATATTCATTATTCAGTATTAGATTATAAATTAAATAATAGATAATTATAATTTCATAGTTTTTATTATAATCAGTTATTTATCAGTATTAATTGATCAATAGTTAGTAATTGATTGATCAATAATAATTTATAAATATAAGTTATTAATTTATTAAAAATCAGTTTTATTTATTTAATTATTATTCCATATTTTACATCATTTAATCAATTCGTTAATATTACCATTTTATGAATATTGGTTTGATAATAAGATTATGGTATCTTAATTTGACCTCACCACTATAATTTAATTATACATAAAGATAACATTGTATATTTGCAAACAAACCATCATATAAAATGAAAATGAAATTTTTTTATTTTAATATGTTTATAATATTGAATAATTTGAAATAATATGTGTTGAATATGTGTTGGATATAAGTTAAATAGGTTTTAATATATGTTTCATGTACCTTGATTACATGTTAAATATATTCTTAATTTAGTCCAAAATACCTTAATGTACATAAAATGCATAGGCATACCATAAATAATAATTAAATTACAACCAAATTTGCAATTAAATGAATATAAGAGTTTATTTTTGAATGAAAAACAAAGAAGTTAGTCAATATGGAAGGATGTACAATTTAATAGTCACACCATAGTTGCAAATGATATATAGTCACATGTAATTGCAAATTGGATCGTTACATAATACAAGATATTTTGCAATGTGAGAGTTAATCAATAATTATTTGAAAGTGAACTGGGAGTTAACATGAAGAAAAAACATGAAGATGTTCCTCTTCTAATGCGAACATCTATAACTATAGTGAAAACAAAATAATGCAAGGATGCTCCTCCTCAACTTGAGCACTTGCAACCTCTAACACTTGCAACCTTTAATGCAAACACATGTTGCTTCCAATGCAAACATTCTAGCTTCCAATGCAAGCACATGTAGCCTACAACACTTACAACTTCCAACAATATACATGTACCCTCCAATGCAAGCACTTGGAGCCTCCAACACCTATAGCCTGCAATGTGAACACTTGCAACTACCAACACCTACAACCTCCAACACAAGCACCTTTAGCCTCCAACACGAACACCTATAGTTACAATGAAGACAAACAAAATAGGAAGATGTTCTTCCAATGCGAACACCTACAATTATAATGAAGACAAAAAAAACTCATTAGGTAATGGGCTTTGGTACTTTGCAATTGTCAACTATGTTGGTGAACCTTGCATGTTGTCTTGGAGTTGGCTTTGGATATAGATGGGGGGATGAATGAATGAATGGATGATAGGACATATAACAATGGCAAAAATGTGTTGGCAAGAGATTCAATTTTTGAATTGCATTTGTTCAAGTTGAAAATTAATCAGAACCAACATCAACTTGCATAGTTGAATATTAATTGATCAACATCCTTCGAACTATAATTACATAATGGGATTCCCCATTGTATTACATTCCCTTTGCTCTAATTTGGTTTTGTTTTTTCTTTCTTTTTTTAGGCCTAATTTATATCTAAGTTTAAACCAATGTTGAATGTGTATTAAAAAAGAGGTGAAAATTGGGCAAGGTTTCAAACCAATTCTCACCTTGAATATCTCAAGGCATCATTAAGGCTAATGCCTTTTTTAAAATCCATTTAGAGGTTTTCATTAGCTTGAGAACCACCCATTTGAAACCCTTCCATTTTAAATATTTTTGATACCTTGTCAAACTATTAAAAGTTAGCAAGGTCAAGGTGTCAATAATTACTATTTGTCATTTACTTTGGTAATAGTAGTGGTAGGTAAGGTTTTTTAAAAATTAGGTTTCCAATGGTGTTGCAAAGGGAAAGCCACCCTTGAACTATTTTTTTTTCCTTTCTCACTTTCCTTATAAATAAAAGGAATGTTTAACAATTTCAAGGTATGCTTCGTGTTGAAGTTTTTTTTTCAGTTTTTACTTTGATGAATCATTACAATTTTACGTTTTTTTTTTTCTCATAGCTTGCATTGTCTCCTTGTTGTGCCATGTTGGTGGTCGTAGCTTACATTGTCTCCTTGTTGTGATGTGTTGGTGTTCATCAAAACCCCTTTTTTATGCTTCATTGGTGCTTATCGATGCCTTCATGTTGTGCTTTGTTGGTGTTTGTCAAAGACTCCTTATTATGTTCTATAGGTGTTTGTTGAATCCTCCTTACTTACCTCACATACCTCTTTAACCCCTTATGCTTGTTGCCACTTCCTTGTGTTTTATTTCTACTTATTAGTGTCTCTTTTGATGTGCTCTGTTGGTGTTCTTTTGGTTTTTAGACTAATATTCCCCCCTTACATTTTCTTTGTAGGTGTGCAAGTTTGAAATTTCAAGTTTATTATTTGATTGCGCACTATAAAGTTTTTTTAATATTTTAATTATGGAGTTTTTTTCTTTGAAATATAATTTTTTTCATTTTGTTGTTGTTTTCATTTTTTGTTGTTTTGATTTTATTTCAAATGTGTGTTTCATGTTTTTCAAATTTTTTTTTATAAATTATACATGTTTTTTAAAAAAATTATAAGAATTTTAACATGTTATATAAATTTTGTCATGTGCAAGAGCATGAATGCACTTGCTAGAAAAAAATCACATTTAAACATCTTTTTTCCACATATTTTACCTCAATAATCCCTCGATAATCTTATAAATGTTTGAAATTGCTTTAGTTATTTATAATTGCTTGTATTTTTTGTTTGATGTTATTTGAATAAACTAATTAAGTGAGCCTACCTTAGTTGTTTAGACATGACGTGTAGTGTTGTGATGTACGATGTTATAAGGGTGTAAATCCATAGCAAACTCTACTGAACAAAAAAATTAAAACTAGTCAAAGGTAGAAACTAATCAATCAAAAAAGATGCATAAGAGGAGGTTGCGATGAAATTCTCATGTATATTAAATTACAAAGAAAGGAAAGAAAACGTAGTGTATGTAAATGGTGGCCGTGTAATAGCCACCATGAATATTTAGAAATCTAATATGACTATGGAAGAAATTCTCCTGACAAAAGAATTCTAAAAAAACTAATAAGAGAAGGGAAGAACTTGGCCTTTTATAAAGCCGCTAACAAGCTAAAACCCTAACCAAGCCATAACCTTAAAACACCTAATAATGTACAATAACCTAAGAACGTACATTGATTTTAAGAATGTACATTAACGCTAAATGGCATAATTAATATGCCTGTAACCAACTGTCATGTATGAGGCCATGCATACGGGCATGACAGTTGTCGTGACGTGTACTGTAGTGATGTACGATGTAGGAAGGGTGTAAATCCGTAACAAACTTACTGACCAAAAAAACTAAAACCAATCAAAGGTAGAAACAAATTAACCAAAAAGAAATGCATAAGAGGAGGCTACGATGAAATTTTCATGTATCCCCCCCAAGACTTGAATCGAGAAAAGTGTGGCATGGTCTGAGTAAAAATTAAGGTGCTACAAGAGAACATGATGAATAATACCAAATGTCAGCGGGAATTTGAATGAGCTTTGGCTTGAGGCAGAATAGATGGTATCCACCATTACAATTATCACAAAACAACATCTGATCAACATCGTTTATCCTTTGACATACTTAACATGGATAGTCAAATGGAAGAATCCAAATTGATGTGACAATCATAAGATCTAAGTTTGGCAGGTGGTAGGGCGCATAGTTTTTGGAGTGATTTTGAATTGTGCGTTCGTCAACTCCTTACAACTCCAACACATTTGAAGGCCTGATCACTTTAATCCTCAAAATAGTGCGACCGAAAGAAATGTCCAGAGTATCATTGAGTTGTCGTTAAAGATACACAAAATCACCAACATCAAATAGTCTCACTTTAAGTTTGTAACTGCCACCTCGTGTGTGTGCATACCGTAAGGTGTTTCGATGTCGTGCAATGGACAAGTTCTCCATGGCCATGGGCATAACCCTCCTAAATAAAACAACCCTTTCTGTAATGACCTTAGCCCAAGTGGCTAAGGAATCCAAGTCCACAACTTGGTCCATTTGAATAGTAATGGAAGAAGGTGGAATGGGATGTCTCCCAAAAAGTAGAAAGTAAAGAGAGAAATGAGACAAAGATGCGTGTTTGGACATCTTGTAACCCATGGTGATGTAAGGTAAGGCCAAGTCCGAATCCTTTTTGTTCTTAGTGAGGTAAATCTTTTGAAGTCCCTTCTTGCATGTCTGAACCATCTTCTCTACAAGGCGATGTTGGGGATGATCCCTTGAAGTTCGGCGATGGTCAATGAAAACATGGTCAAGTAGGTTTAGGAATTTTCCTCTAAATTTGGATCCTTGATCAATAAGACATTCAGCACAAGCCCTAAACCTACTTAGGACCTATTGTAAGAAAGCTTGGCTGGTGCTGTGTGATGACTTGTCTAGCAGCATAACAAACTTGACCCATTTTGAAAAATGCTCAATCATAATCATGATGTATACATTACCTTTGGAGGTCTATGGTAACTCTCCAACTAAATCACATGACCAGCGATAGAACATGCCCTGAATAGGAAGTGGAAAAAGTGCGAACTAGCAATGACATCTTGGACTTGAGCATACATGCCTCTCCAATGGTAATGAGGAGCGAGAAGGTTATAAGTACGCTTAATTCCAAAGTGCCCAAACTCCGAGTGTACCTTCTGAATAAAACCAAGCCATTCATGTGGTGGAGGAACCACTATGTTGCCTTGTGGTAAGCATTGGACGAAGTGATTGTCCCTCCATGAGTAGCATTTGGACTGGTGTTGTATGTGATCCCGATGACTTGATGTAATTTGGGGAAGGTATCCCCATGCTGAAAAAACCTCAAAATGTCAAAGTCCTCCCATATATCCACAATGGGATGCTCAACCAAATTACATTGTAATAGTGCAAGATAAGTATATGCATAAAATACATGTATTATTGGAATCTGGTCGAACTTTTGCCTAGTTTCTGAAAAATCTTCAGAGGTAATGAAAGGTCTCCGTGACATGGTATCCGCATTCTAATGTGTAATACTAGGTCGGTGAATAACCTTGAACTCATATTCTTGAAGTATAAGCGCCCAATGAGCTAACTTACCAATAAGTTTGTTGTTGGTCATCAACCACTTGATAGGCTGGTGGTCGATATACAAATTGAATTTGGTGCCATAAAAATAGGGCCTAAAATGTATGATGGCCCATACAACAGCAAGACACTTCCCCTCTTATGAAGAGTAGTTGCTCTCAGCCTTATTGTTGCTTTGAAATGCATAGGTAATAACATATTCCTTGCCATTCTCATCAAGTTGGTTAAGAATAACACCAATACCAAGAGCACTCCAGTCAATGTGTAAAATGAAGACCTTGTTGAAATTAGGTCTTCTCAGAATGGGGAACTCTGAAAGCTTTGCCTTGAATGTGTCAAAAGCTTTCTGAGCCTTTTCACTCCATGTCCAAACAACATCCTTTTTTAACAATGCATAGAGAGGATGAACAATAGTACTGAAGTTTTGGACATAAATCTTGTAGTAATTACATAGTCCGATGAAGCTCCTCAAAGTGTGAACATTCGTAGGATTGGGCATGTCCAAAATGGCTACTACTTTGGCCCAATGAGCCATAATACCATTTGGCAAAATTATGTGTCCAAAGTAGACTACTAAGGTGATAACAAACTCACACTTTTTAGGATGGATCTTCATATTGACTTTGTGGAGCCTCTTGAATAACTTTTCAAAATGAGCCAAATGTTGCAAGAGTCCTTTGCTACACACTAGGACGTCATCTATGTAACATTTCAAGAAATTTGCCCTTTCGAAAACTTAGTCCATGATTCACTGAAAGAATACTGGTGCATTCTTCAATCCAAAAGGCATCACAAGCCATTCCCACAACTTTTTACTTCCATGGAATGTCATTTTCTTGCGATCCTTCACAACGAAGACAATTTGGTTGAAGCCTCGCCTTAGATCCACAATTGTGAAGATGTTTGAATCTCTAATGAAATCAAACAGTTCTTCATGAATGGGCATGGGGTACCTATCCTAAGGTGGAACTAGGTTCAAAGGCCTATAATCTTCGCACATCCTTTTCTCAATCCATAATCTAGTTGAATCCTTCTTTGTTGGCATTACTGTAACGGTTGCAAAATCAGAACTTGATGGCTGAATGAGACTAGCCTCATGGAGCTTTTTGCATCTTTCATCTATGAGTTCCCACTCATGTTTGCTCAACCTATGCCTCCTTCGATAGATGGGTGTTTCATCTACAAGGCATATAGAAAATTGCATGGTCTTACACCTACCTAAGTTTTTCATTGAGAATGCGAACACATTCTCATATTTAATTAGCAAGTCTATGACTTGGTGTCTCTCCTTCTTGGTGAGCTGGTTCCTCATAATGAAAGGGTAGTTGGAAACACATGGAATGGAATTGGAAAGTGTGTTTGAAAAACCTGGTGTATTGGGTTTTCCACTATCCAACTGTGTAAATTCGTAGAAGGTTGTAATCATTTTTTTAGAAGCTGATGTACCTCTAGGTGTATCAAAAATAGCTTGAGTCAAATTACATGGTACCTCCTCCCCCCCAACACTAAGAGTAAAATGTAGAGTGTTGAAGATAGGTAAGTGTACTTGGTCAAGGTGCCATGTAGTCGCATCGCTAGAACTGTAAGCTGATTGAATTAATGTTGGTGTTGTGTATATTTGAAAAAGTACACAAGTTACAAACAACCATGTAAAGGAGTTCAGGTCCATGCCTCTCCCTAATAGGTTGTTACGCTCCAATATAATCACCTTGGTGTGACTAGTGGTGCCAGTTTGGAACCCCATAGCCTTTTCTCTTTCTTATGGGTTTGGTTCATCCTAAGTGGCTGAAGAATGACAATACACCAGGCTTAGTCCATCTCCCTGAAAGGCGTGTGCTCTTGGGAAAGAGACAAAGGTGGGCCAAACACTTCTTGGTTTTCCTATTGCGTTCGCAAAAAACCAAAGAGGTTTCTTTTGCCTCGTAATTAGTTGGCAAGAATTATAATCATTCAATATGTGAGAAACTTACAAGTTGGGGTCTCTGATGGTGTATCTTAGAGCCAATTGCAAAATTGAGAGTGATGCAAGGTTAATCCACTAGTTGCACAATCGGTGCGCATAGGAACCGGTTCCTTTCAATGGGATTGTAACCTAGGAAAGGGTTCAGAACTATGAGGATTAATTTTTGATTAATCTCTTCTAGCACATAGATAGACTATTAAACATACTTCAAAACAACACTTGCAATATTCATTATTCACATGATTTTCAACATGAGACTTTACACTTTTTAAAGACAGGATCACATAAGTGCCTAAATTTGAATCTTTACGTGAGAACTATACCCCAAGAAAATTCATCACACACACCTAAAGATTCTCCTTTATGGGGATCACTCACCAAAAGACTATAAAGTTTTCACAATCATCTCCACACTTTATTTCTTCAAGGCTTCCTATTCACATATGATGCTTCTACAAGTTTTGATCCAATTAACATGAAATTATTGAATGCAAATTGTGAGCCAAAAGCTCTAATTTCTACCTTTTATGTACTTGAAGAAAAGGAATGGATGAATAGTCAACTACATTCATCTACATCTATTCCCCATGTATCAAACCAATCATCAAGCGCCACTTATAATTTTTCATCCTTCTATGAATAGGTTTGACATTATTTGAAGTCTAGGATTTGGTCAAGTCCACATACTTGACCTTCCATTATTACAAACCCAAAATAATTATTTAAATTATTCATGATCAGCCTTTATGCCCCTAATCAAAAGATTCTTTTTCTAATGCCCATGAGGTTCATTATTTTATTCCTTGTTTTTATTGACATTATTAACCCAACACTAATACTATTGTTTGTAATTACTAGTAATTATTTTGTTGTTGCAAGATCAATGAATTCACTCACAATCCGTTGAAAGCACTTGATGAATAAAAATACATTTTATTCGAGTGTGCATAACTATTTTCCTTCTTACCAACCTACCACACCTAAATTTTACAAGCTTGGTACTACCTACCTACCTACCAATACCCACCAACCCTTACATACATTGTAACTAGTAACCATCTACATTTACTTAGTTAATATCGACCCAAATTCCGACCTAGTTTTTGAAGGATAGATTACAAATGTGAAACCCCATGGTAACTCCATTAGGGTTCATCCACAATGCAGGTTAAAAGGGGTTTTCCATTGCCTGATGTGCTGGTGGCTTGTTAGTTCACTCCGGTGCCTGATTCCAGGCTATTTGTCATCCGTAAAAGGGAATTTTAAGGGCAGATTCTGCCACTTTTGGAACATCTTGAATTGCAGAATGCCCAGGTTGTTTCTTATCCACAAAAGGGAATTTGAGGCCAAATTATGCCACTTTTCAGGGATTCTACAATCGCAAAATTTTGGGCTGTTTCTCATTCAGTCAAGGGAAAATTCTGCCACTTTTATGGCAATCTAAAATTGCAGAATTCCCCACTGTTTCTCATCTGTAAAATGATTTTGAGGGGCAGATTATGCCGTCATAAAGCCCTTGGCCATATTTTTAACGAAAGGGCATTAATTACCCTACACTTTCACACATCAGAAATCCACAGTATTCCAGGCTGTTTACCATCCATAAAGGGCTTTTGAGGGCAGATTCTGCCACTTTTCTGGCACCTTGGATTGCGGAATTCCAGGCTGATTCTCATGGAAAAAGGGGATTTTGAAAGCAGATTGAATTCTGCCACTATTCAGGCATATTAAATTGCAGAATTCGACGTTCTGAGAACAGCCAGCCAGCCAGCCAGTCAGCCAGCCAGCCAGCAGAGAATATTATCCGCGAGAAGGGGATGATATAAAGTTATCCTTTTCCCACTTCATCCATTATCTCCTCCAAGGAAAATCTCGATGGACAACCGTTTATCATCTGTATTTCATCCATCCGACCGAGCGGAGTAGCATCCATCCGGTGTGGAGGAACGATGAAACCCACTTCATCCATTCTCTCCTTCAAGTAAAATCTGGATTGACGACCGTTTCTCATCCAGGTTTCATTCATCTGACCGAACGGAGCAGCATCCCGGGGGAATAGAGAGGAGACAAGCGAAGGACGAAGCTCCTCCTCCTCCTCCTCCTCCTCCTCTCTCTCTCTTCTCTCTCGCGGACGACTTTTGTCCTCGCGGCACGGCGTTTCTGGTAAACTTTAAGCTCTGCAAGTCCTTATACTTGTAGATGAGTTCGCAGTGGAATCTCGGCCCAAAAAAAAAAAAAAACTGCGTTACCCAATACCAAAAATTTTCCACCAAAAGTTGAATTGAATAGTTTCGTGTCTTGTCCGCTGTTGAGGACAGTGGTGCAAAGCAGAGGTGGTGGAAGTTTTGGAAGAGCTACTTACATGAATTCGCCGTTGTTCACTCTTGTCGTTGTTGGGTCACGGAGGTGGTGACAAAAGGAGAAAAAATTGTGACTTAGGTGTTTTCAACAACTAGGTGGGGTTTGTAGAGATTGCAAATACGCACCTGCGGTTGTTTTGCTGCAAATGTGTTGTGTTGTTGTTGTTTCTTCTGCGGCATGTTTTTAGGCTGCTGAAGAAGAAGGCGAGAGTATATCCCGTAATTTCTCTTTAGGGTTCAGGTGCAAAGGCATGGAAGTAGTGGAGAGGAGATACATTTTCTCCTCCTCCTGCTCCTCCTCAGTCCATGGCCTCCTCTTCTTCTTCTCTTTTCACCATATGTGTGCCTCCGCCGTCGCTTTCCGTGCGTCGTTTTGTGTCCCATTCACGGCTACCTGACAGAATCTCCAACGCAAGGTGGTTCTGGTCGCTACAATGTGCTTTCCAATACAAGCAGAAGCAGCAGCAAAATGCTGCAGCAAATATATTCAACGGAGCTTCACGAATTCAACGCGGGGCTGCAAGCTGGAGCACTCGAGCCGCCGCCGCCAAGGAGGCCGCCACCAATGGATCAAGGAAAGTGAATGTGAAGAAGAAGAGGATGGGAGCGCAGAAGGTGGTTGTGAAAGATGCACAAAGCTCCTCTGAAGGTGGTCGCAGTGGTGGTGAGTCTTTTTTTACCCTTGTCAGATGCCATCAGATGATGATGCATAACATGATTCCGAAGGTTTCTAGGGTTTTGATTTCCAACTGGTGAAGAAGAGAAAGCTGCTAAGATCATTAGAGAGAGAAGGAAACCAAATAAATAAATTCAAACAAACTTTCATTTATGCATGCATGCAGAAGAAGAAGAGGAGGAGCTTACCCATTCCGTCAAAGTTTCCAGTTTCGAGGAGGAGGAGTTGTTGGAGGAGGGGCCTGTCGAGAAGTTTGAAAATGGTAATGATGGAAAAACACCATGTCAAGCTCCTCCGCCTGGCCCTACTATGGGTCTTGCAACCAAAGAGTCAGAAGTCATAGAAACAGATGGTGGCTCTCAGACTCAAAGTAGTAGAAGAAGAAGAAACTCCAAGGCAAGGAAGATGCTGAGCAATGCTGTTGCAGAACCGTCCAAGGGGCAGGAGGGTTCTGTTGAGAAGAAAAGGGTAGATGAAGGTTCTTCTGTAATAAGAGGCATTTCTTTGGAGATGACTACAAGTCTGAGCCTTCTTGATGATGAGAAAAAGGATAATGGGGGCAGTGATGTTGGAGCAGGAAAGCTGATGACCCCTTCTGAGATCGACATGAGCATCTTGAGGCCCCAATCAAGAACAAAGAAGAAGAAGAAGAAGGTGGCTGCGGCAACTTTTGTTGACATTGAAGGAGAATTGCAGCTGGGTTTGAGCTCAACCCTGTTGGTTTCGACAAACCAAGCAGCTGCTACTTCAAGCCATGAGGTTTTAGACAAAGACGCTACAGCAGTTCCCAGTTCTGAGGAGGGAGGAGACATGCTGTTGAATGGTTTAGATTTACAAATTCCTCAGGGTGAAGAAGCAGCAGACAATGCCAATTTTCAGGGGATATTTACGGGGGAAGGATTGGATTGGGATTTGAGTGGCAGCAACAGCATAATAGGCCCATTAGTGGACTCTCAGGGGGCTCTTGAAAACAACCTTGTAAGCCAACCCAAAAGGAGGGGCAGAAGGAAGATGAAGGACAGCAATAAAACCCAGTCTGATGGGGAAGAAATGAAACATGAAGATGACAGTATCAGGAACTTGAAAGCCAGTGGCAGAGATGACACTGTGGTTCGAGCGAATGAGGTCAATACTTCAGTTAATTATTTGGATGTTGTGCAAGATTCAAAGAGTCCTGTCCAACAAAGAATCACAAGTGCAAAGGAAGAAACAGCAAAAGATGTCATTGACTCTGAAGCAAGACATAGAGATTTAGAAGTCCACGATTCTGGTAGTGAACAGAATGGTGTTCAAACGGTGGCCCCTATACTTGATGAGGGAGATCGAGGGATTTTTACTATGATGAAGAAGGTGAAGAAGAGTAGGAGACAAGGGAGCAAAAAAGCAGTAGCATTGAGTTCTGATGAGGGAGTGGTTAAGAAAATCGGTGACATGGATGAAGGTTGGATTATATCACCGGTGGAAGCAGGGGATCCAGAGTCCATGATAGATATCATGCTAGCACCAGATCAGGATTGGACTCCTCAAGGTGCAACAGCAAAGCCAGACAGAGCTCATAAAAATTCAATGAACAAAGTCATAAGAGGTGCTGCTGGCTCAATGACTGCTGTAGATGGCCACAAAATTCTGCTGAAATCAGGGAGGCTGAAACAGAAGTCAAAGGTGAAGAAGAGCAATGAGCTGAGTTTAGATAAGAAAGGAGTGGGAAAAGCAGGAGAAGCAGCAGAGACACAGATTGACTCTCATGGGGTGAAGACTCCATATGGGGATATCGGGAACCATGGTGTGAAAGGAGTTGCAGCTGATGCACAGGATTTAACCGGAATGGAAACAGGGGAGGATGTCCAGACAGTTTTGCAAAATGAGGACCAAAATGGCCATGCAAGAACTTCCTTCAAGCTTCCATCTCTTTCCTGGGGTCCATGGTGGGAAGAAATAGGCTCCAAAGATACCGAGAAAGAGAGCTCCACACCTGGGGCATCAGGTCTGCTTCTCTTCCTCCTTTTGGGTCTCTCTTCATTTGGGGATCCCCATACCTAGTGGTTTATTGTCCTTGGACCTTGTGACTGCTTACCCTGTAAACCCTTCATATGCTACCAAGCATGTCATATGAACTATGACATACTCAGTACCAAGCATGTCAAAAAAGAACTTTGGCTTCTAATGGTGAAGTCGGTAGCAGGAAGTTCAGTTGAACATGTGAAGTTGAAGATCTAGTCTTTGCCTCATAGTCATGCCCTAATCATGTGTGTGCTCCCTCTTCAGTTCATTTCTTCAGTTCATTTCAATCAGCTCAAAGATGAACCATAAAGTCATCATGTAGTGAGCATTAGTAGTATGCCCTCTTCATTCTCAAGTCGTCTGATCCTTAGTGGATTCAATTTTCTCTTTTCTTGTTTCTTCTCCTTTCACTTTTCCTTTTCTGTCTTCCTTTCTGTTTCTGGTTTCTCGTTTCAGGTGTTTTGTTGCTGTTCTGTCTCCGTGTGAGCCAGCAAAGTCCCCTCCCATTACTTCCAGATTGTGATCATTGATTTGGTTGATGTTTGACATTGACCCATGTCTGCTACTTGTGGCTGACAAAGTCGGTGGGGATTTTCTAGTTCGTCACTACCATACATGTTTCTATTGATATAAGAGTTTTGAGGTACAAATGTGGGATGGTTTGCATGGGATATGGTTAAGGGATGTCATCATGTCTTGATTTATTAGTATTGTTATGGACATGATATTTCATTCATTTTGATGAAACCTATCTCACAGCCAGTGGTTGGCTGTTTGTTCATGTGTGCAAGTGTTTGACGATGTGCATATACAAGGAGAAGAGGGCACAGCTTTGAATGCCAACAAGGAAATCAGTGGTAGAGAAATTGGAGCAAGGGAACGTAGAGAGAAGGTATGGGGGTCAAAAGATTGTTTCCCTGAAACTCCTTTTTGCATCCTCCTTTGTTCTTGGGATCCTTGGTCTTTTCCTTCTCTTTTGAGGCTTTTTGAGCTAGGCAGCATCATGGGTGAATTTTCAAATTACACCTCATCTCGTGACAGAAACTCAGCTTGTCAGTTTAAATGTATGACATTGACCTCCATCCTGTAGTAGTTGATGAAATCCTTTGGAGATTTTATCATAGTTAGTCAATATACATACACGTTGCCATTGAAGGGTCTTTGAACTTGTTGTGTGTGAACTGACTGCTCCTCAGTTTTATCCTTCAGAGTCATCCATATAGTTGAAGGCTGAAATTCCAAAAACATGTCTTCAAGACTAGCTATGTCTTCAAGAGGGACTAGAGGTTTTGCTGGATAAAGAGAAATTTGTTTTTGGAATTTCAGCCTTCAGAGTCATCCAAATGGTTTCCATATAGTCTTGTAATTGGGGAGCTTTTTTAACAAAGCCCATGTGATCTTCATTTGTCTTCTACCTTTCTGTCTGTTAAATTCAGTTTTCTTTCTTCCTATTGTGTGTACCCCCTTTTTTTGTTGGGTTTTCCCATCATTTTCCCCTCTGTTTGTTTCCCTTCTATTTTTGGTGGTGCTAGCCGGTATCATGGCTGAATCATCCCATTGCTTCTGGACTTGGGACAGAAACTCAGTTCGCAGGCTAGTGGCTATACTCACCTCTATACCCAATGTAGTGCACTGATGAAGTCAGTGGGTAAGTTGTGATAGATAAGTCACTATCATACATGTTACAGTTGATGGTCCCTGAACAAGTAAGAGACTGTCATGTTTGTTTGTTCATACTGCTTGGAACTTGTTGAAGTTGATTGAGGAATGCTGAGTTGTCAGTCAGTGGGTTGAGTCATTTGTTGGTTCTGCTGCTATCAAAATGGCTTAAAGAGAGAAACTGCAGCAGGTTTTATTGCTGAGGGAGGAGCCATGGCTTCTGGAGTCAATGGATTTGTCAGAACTAGAACTAGCATCTCCAGGAGTGCCTCAAACATTGACAACATCTTGCCAGGAGGAAGTTGAGATGGGAACAGTAACAGTTGTGGAACCTGTGATGGAACCTAAAAAGGAGGCGGACATGGAAGTAGAAATACTAATAAACTCACCTGAGTGCACAATGCAACGGATGGCAATCCTAGAGAACAGAAAGCTTGTTGAGTTTTTAGTTGAGCCTGTGAATACAAAAGTGCAAGTAGGCAATGTTTACCTTGGAAGGGTGAAGCAGCTTCTGCCTGGGATGTCAGGGATTTTTGTTGACATTGGTGGATCCCGTATTGGGCTCCTTGATATAACAAGGAATCAGTACCCATACACATTTCCACCCATAGCTGGCCAGGGGTGTCAATCACTCAAATCTGATGAGGAGAACAGCAATTCTATGAGTTCATTTGCTGGGGATGTTGAAGGGGAGGAGTTTGATGTGGAAAATGATGAAACTTTGGATGACAGTGATGAGGAGGTTGAAGATGAGTATATAAAGCACAGCTTCAACATTCATGAGGAGGAGGCTGATAGTCAGGAAACCCAGTCAGACAACTCCAAGGTTAATTCAAGGCAAGCAGTGGTATCTGGAATCTTTGGAAATAGTCAATCCCCAGATCAAGAAGTCAAGACCTCAAGTGTAGGTGGGCAAGGGGTGCCTGAGGATTATGAGGGCAATGGAAGAAGAAAATTAGCAGTTAGTAGATTGCAGATAGGGGAGGCAAGCTCTGAGGGACCAATTACAGCTAATTTTGGCCGTAAATTCAGCAAATGGCGGAGAGTGGAAGAGGGCATGACAATTATTGTACAAGTGAAGAAAGAGGCAATGGGGAAGAAAGGGCCCAGGCTCACGGCTTTTCCTAGCCTAGCTGGACGATTCTGGGTGCTTGTTCCCCGTGGGAAAACTGTTGGAGTTTCTTCCAAAATCACAGGTCCTGAGCGAAGAAGGCTGAGGCTGATTGCACAGGATTTGCAGCCATTGGACTTTGGAATAACTGTCCGAACAGAAGCCATGGGTCATCAACGTGAAGAGCTTGAGAAAGATCTTGCCCGGTTAATGGACAGCTGGACTGAAGTCATGGAACGTGCAGCAGCAGCAGCTGCTTTAGTGGTGGATGAGGGGGAGGAGGGGGCAGTTCCGGTGCTTCTGCACCGAGAAATGGGTCAAACTCTGACCACTGTACGAGACTTTTTTACGGACAAGGTACAAAGATTGGTTGTCGATTCTCCTCAAAGTTATCAGGAGGTGATGACTTATCTGCAAGATGTGGCACCCCATCTGACAAGCCGTGTGGAGCTTTACTCAGGGAAGGTGCCAATCTTTGATGCCTTCAACATAGAGGCTGAGCTTGAGAAATTTTCAAACAAGCGGGTGAAGCTTCCAAATGGAGGGTATTTAGTGATGGAGGAGACAGAAGCACTGGTTTCAATTGATGTGAATGGTGGTGTTGGAATGCTTGGCCATTCAACTCGACAAAGGGAAGCTATCCTAGAAGTCAATCTTGCAGCGGCTCGACAGATTGCGCTTGAATTGCGGTTACGAGATATAGGTGGAATCATAGTTGTGGATTTCATTGACATGGACAATGTGAGTGATGAAAACCTTGTCTATGAAGAGATGCGGAAGGCAATCCAACGGGACCGATCCAAAGTTTTTCTCTCTGAGATCTCTGAATTAGGGCTGATGGAAATGACCCGAAAAAGAGTGCGCCCCAGTGTCACCCTGACTATCAATGAGCCATGTTCCAGTTGCAAAGGCACTGGGTATGTGGAAGCATTAGAAACAATTCTTGGGAAAATTGAGCGAGCTGTTCGTCGCCTGCTAGCTGATGGGCCTAAACAAAGGCAGGTGATGGGCAGTGATAAATGGCCGCACATTCTCCTCCGAACTGATCCTACAATGTTTGAGTACCTTCGAGCATGGAAGTGGAAACGGATAACACAACTTAGTAATGCCCTCAAAGTTTGGCTTACTCTAAAAGTAGCTATGGAACTCACACATGGTCAATTTCAGGTGCTGGAGCAGCCACAATTTGCAAGTGAAAAGCATACACCACCTGAATCAAAGTTTCTGCACAAAGCTGTAAGCACAAACACACTGGGTAAAAGGGTTTTGCCAAAACGGCGAAGACACTCCAGTAAGTAGGTGAGTGAATTCACTCGAGTCCACAATTTTGGCTTCTTTACCATTAATGAACTCATCTGTGCATGACTATGTTCCAGTTTGTCCACACACTTTATACCACTTCTTCTGTTAAGAGAGACATCTAGAAGGCTCCAAAGCTTGGGCTGATTTGGCATAGTGGGTAAGTGTAGATCCCCAGACCATTATCATCCATGGTGCATTGAGTTTTTACCAACTAGTTTGGTCATGTGATTCTTCTGTTCCTTTATAACTTGTTACCGCTCATTTATACAAAACAGAATCCGTGAGTATTCATTCATTCACCATGTGTTGTTATTCCAGAGAACAATCAGGAGTACCACAACTCAGGATACAGGTCCAGTGTCCACATTATCGCCTGCTCACTTATGGCAGATAAGAAAAACTTAAAATTCTTGCGGCAGTTGTAGAATGGCTCTCAAGGCTGTTGGATTCAGTTGCCTTTGGACTCTGGAGACCCAAAGATGACAGGAAATCAGCTATCGGGGTCCTAATTGCAGGCAGTACACTGGAGACTGGAAGATGACAGGAAATCAGCTGCGGGTCCTAATTGCAGGCAGTACAAAACTACTGTGTGCTTCTTGTCTGCTGTTGGGCTGATCCCATCTTTTTCTCAAAACAGATGGATGATGCCCAGACACACTTTAGACCCCATGTTATGCACATTTTGGGCTTGAAATGGGCAGTAGCAGGCAGTACAAAAGTACTACCTGCAACAAGGACCCATCGCTGATTTACTTGTCTTCCCTCTTCACAGTTCATGCCCCTTTGTGTCAGAAGGCAGTTCATAAAATGTATAACTTCAAAGTACTCTCAGCAGTCATAAGTGCCCTTTCAAGGCTCAAGACTGCATGCATTCCTATGCTCGTGGCCGTTTTAAGACCGCATGTATCCAAAATGTGTAGGGTAAAGCCCCTGGGTCGGGGACCTTCCTAAAATAAGGGGCCTAGGACAAGGCAGTGGCTGGGTCCAAGGTAAAGCCCCCCTGTGTGGTGGCATTCCAACAAGAAGGGGCACAGTGGAGGTGGTTGCATTTTGGGAATGTGGCCCCACTCATGAGCTTGAGGGGCTAGTACAAGGTGGTAGTTCAGTTCAACCCTGCATTTTGGGAATGTGGCCCACCCTTTGAGCTTTACCCATTGTAAAGCACAAGACAGATGTTATCATGAACCTAAACATGCAGAGATTGTAAGGCATATGAAGGTAGGGTTCCTACAACATATTCTTTAAGAGTTAAAAAGGGATCTTACACCTATAAGGAGGTGTAACATGCCCTCCCGCTCTTAGTGAGTACCATAAGATCCGTCCTCTCTTCTAAGAGAGACATTCATGGGTGTGAAGTGCCATGTAAGTACACTAAGAAATTTATCCCAGTGCTTTGAATGCTAGCAATGCAGTACCGTTCTGCAAAGGATGGGCGTTGCTTGCATTTCCATATACTTGGGTGTTTTCAAGTTTTGACCATGTTAAGTTTAGGTGGTAGCAAATGGCGCAAAAATTCCAAAACAAAGCCGATGGCCAGAACCATCACAAAGTAGTGAGTTATTTGAGTTCCCCTACATTTCTGGTCTGTGGCTTTTATTTTTTCCTTTGTTATTTGACAACCATTGTGACAACTTACCGAATTGTTCAAGGGCTCTCTTTACAAGTTGGAAGATTTCTTCCACAGTGTATATGGTCCATCATCCTCTTGAACTTTTTATTTTTTCTTTAAAGCATTTTCTTACATTTCAATAAAAATTTCTTTAACTGTTAACAACATCATCTTCATTACATGTTGTAGTGCACCTATTAGAAAATAAGTGAGCAGAGAGCTTTGAAAGCTAGAGGGAAAATGAGAGAAAACCATTGACAATGGTGGGGAGGAGGGGATAATTACATAGATGGACCAAAACAACAGAAACCAGAAAGAAAAAAGATTTAATAAAGGCACCAACAAAAGTGAGTGCTTTGCATGGGAGAAGGGTAAACCTAGAGGCCCTTTCCTTCCACATTTTGAGGAGCCTAGGCAACTCAGTCACCCTTGTGCTGGGCACCAAAAAAAAACATGGAAGGGGCCTCTAGGGCTACCCTTCTCCTTTACAAAATCAGGCAGGAGTCAGGTAGGGGTAGACCCTAGGCCACTCTACAATCTCATGGGTGACCCTCAAATATCATGCCAAGACCATAGACTTAAAATACTTGTTTTCCTGGGGTGGGTTTAGGGCATTTATTTCCCAAAATAATGGGCCAAGGATGAGGCAATAGCCAAGTTCAGCCCCCCACATATTGGGAATGTTTAGACATTGTTGAGCACAAGGTGAAGGTTATCATGAACCTCACCATATGTATAGCATGAGGCATAAGAGGGGGAGGATTCTTAGGCCTACTCCTAACGGCAATCTTATGCTTATAACTCATCATCCTTTTGACTACTCCTTATGGGGGTGGGGAGAGGAGGGATATTGTGCCTACACAATCCCTCTCTTTTGAAGAGGAAATATAAGATCCCTCTCATTCCTATGGAGTGGTTATAGGCATAGAATTTCTCCCATTCTTAAGGAATTGGCATAATATCTCAACTTTTTTTCAAGGACGATATTCTCCCAATATAAGGTGCCATCCAAATGCACTTAGGAAGTTTCTCTAAGTGTGATGGTGGATCAACCGGGTGAAGAGGAAGCTGTGCTGCACCTCTGGAAAAGCAACACTACGTTTGTTAACAAGGGGTGCGTCACACTGTGGGCTTGCCATTTACATTAAAAAGTCATCTGAAGGCAAAAGAAGAATTATGGAAACTCAAATATATTTCACCATGCAAAAATATACCTAATCTTCCAAAAAAATCCTCTAAAAGAAACCCAAGAAAATCCTTCAAGATATTATTATAACTCTATTATAACTAATCTCAAGTTTCAACACAAAGACAAAATATCATCTTTCAAAAATCCTTGTATAAAAATAGACCTATTATTATTATTATTATTACCTAGGGGCCTATAAAAATCCCTTAAGCTACTATACTCTCTATAATGAATCTAAACACAATATCCCTTGCCTTGATAGGCAAAGCCAATAAAGGAAGGGGGGGTGTGTAGGAACAAGAAGAGAGAGAGGTATGAAGATTAGAATCTTAACATGACATTGAGCCCAACCTTCAGTTTGTAAGGTGGGAGACAATATATCCCATACTAGTGGGTACCCGTGACCTTCGGACACTATGAAGTCCCCTGGTTTCTTTAAACCGTATTTATTTATTTTAAATCGGGAGGGTGCCTTGATAGGCAAAGCCAATAAAGGAAGGGGGGGTGTGTAGGAACAAGAAGAGAGGTATGAAGATTAGAATCTTAACATGACATTGAGCCCAACCTTCAGTTTGTAAGGTAGGCGACAATATATCCCCATATACCAAACTCCTGCCCAAAATCCTCATAATGATATTCCTTGCCATGTCAACCTTTGCATGCCGTGTGGTTTGTTTTTTGGGGAAGGGAGGGGTCCCAACATTTTCTCAATTTATTCATTCGACCTGAAAAATATGATTTTGACACATACAAAGGATTCTTGTGAAAAAAAATGACCTTAATTTGCTGGATTTCAAAAAATAAAATAAAAGGATTCTTAAAATTTTCTATTTACATATCTAGTATCTAGTATGTTATGTATGTATGTATGTAGCCCCAAGTTTTGACTAAATCTTCTTGTGGACAACCGCCAGTTTTGGCTACATCCCAAAATTGGGGGCAAATAAAAAAAAAAAACCCTTAAGCAAATGAGCATGACTACCTATGGAACCGGTTTCTGGACTGCATTTTCCAATGTGTCACTTGTTCATTGGTCCAGAGTAGGGGGATTATAACATGGAATTTTCTCCCTTCTCTCCTCTAGTTTTTAGTTTTTAACCCACCTAGTCCAATAACGGGGTTATGGTTATGCCCGATAATCAGCTAGAGGAGCCCAATTATGAGAGGAGCCCAATTATGGAAATAGTCTCAACACATTCATGCCTCACCCATATTTGATAATCCGGCTCCTCTAGCCAGTTACCTAATACAATAGCATCCTCTCAAGAAGAATTAGCATTATTTGCTTGTTTGGCATCACATTCATAGAAAACTATCCCCACAAAAAAAAAAAAAAATTTAAAAAAAATCACCA